>Ga0172372_10000083_pt1 | contig 129578 bp, 104 predicted proteins | sample LakKiv5m_2_FD_114544 | JGI IMG/M metagenome (GOLD analysis project Ga0172372, IMG submission 114544) | Freshwater microbial communities from Kabuno Bay, South-Kivu, Congo - kab_092012_9.5m | ecosystem: Environmental > Aquatic > Freshwater > Lake | place: Democratic Republic of the Congo...
CGTCGAAATAAAGCCAGGAGAGATAGTTGGACTGCTCGGCCCGAACGGTGCGGGCAAGAGCACCCTGATGAAGATTCTTACCTGTTTTATCCCTCCTACCTCAGGCGATGCTTCTGTTTTCTCCTTTGTAATTGATTCGAACTCCATTTGAAACAACCCGATCGGATTAGCCACTTATCTCTCTTTTATCCATAAATTTGATACCGACATCCTCGTTGACTATGGGATTATTGAAGCTTCGATTAACGGCGGAACAACCTGGTGTGACCTGGGGGATCCTTTGCGAATGCTTCTACACATGAAGGCTGGTCAGACACATGTCGGGACAGCAAAGAACAACTATGCAACTTCTCCGGGAAGATTTTTCACCAAGACTTTATCTGGTGTAAGTCCTTGATAAGGAAGGGAAACCAGTTACCGGGAGGTTTTTGGTGAAGTGAGCCAGTTCTGGAGGATTTCCTATACAATTCCAATTAAGAATACGGAACAGGTCAAAGGGAATCCAAATATTTTTTCAAAAAAATATTCAATCCACAAATCCTGAAATTATTCGATAATGCGGAATCCCGTAATCCCGTAATCCCCGATGTAGACTTTTGGTGATTTAAAACCACCATTCCCCACACTCCCTTAACCAATCCTCAGGATCGTTTGACCGTTCCCTGCGTTTGTTTGAATGTCTCATTTGAACCTTTATTCAGAAGTACCTTTGAAATGATAAAGTCGGCAAAGTCCCCACCCTCAGGGGGAGGGGCTTGGGGAGAGGGCAGTCGGCAGACTACGAACTTAAAACAAAAAAACGTGAAAAAGTTTTACATCCTTTTAATTGCAATGTTTGCATTAAATATTGCAAATGCACAATGGACTTTGCAATATCCGTACGTGACAAATGCTTGCTTATCATCGGTATACTTTACCGATGCCAATACCGGTTATGCAGTGGGTAGTGGTGGAACCATTTTAAAAACCATCGATGGAGGCACGACCTGGACTCTTTTATCCAGTGTGACAAGCGAAAGGTTACATTCAATTCACTTCCCCAATGCCGATACAGGTTATGCGGTGGGTGGAAATGGAACCATTCTGGGAACCTCCAATGGGGGCACAACATGGACTGCCTCACCGAGCGGAACAACGTATTGTTTAAATTCAGTATACTTTACCGATGCCAACATCGGCTATGCGGTAGGTGAACATGGAACCATAATCAAAACCTCAAATGGAGGCATAAACTGGATTCCCTTACCTAGCGCAACATGGAATGACTTATATTCAGTTCACTTCCCTGATGCCGATACAGGTTATGTTGTAGGTTCGGATGGAACTATCTTAAAAACCACCAATGGGGGTGCAACCTGGAATACTTTATGGAGCCCGACAAATTATCTTTATTATGCAGTTTACTTTTCAGACGCAGATACAGGTTATGTTGTGGGTACTGGGGGAGCCATCGCAAAAACTTTAAATGGAGGCGCTAACTGGACACTTTGGATGAGTGGGATCACCTTATATTCTATTTGTTTTCCTGATCCAATTACTGGGTATGTGGTGGGTTGTGGTGGAACCATTTTAAAGACCATCGATGCAGGCGCAACCTGGATTTCTTTATCGAGTGGAACAACGAATAATTTATTTTCAGTTCACTTTCCTGATGCCAATAAAGGTTATGCAGCGGGTGGTGCTTATTGTGGTAGTTATGCTGAAGATGCAGCAATCGTAAAAACCATCGATGCAGGCGCAACCTGGGCTGCTTCATCGCTCGGAACACTAATTGCCTTAAATTCAGTCTGCTTTACCGATGCATATACAGGTTATGCAGTGGGTGGCACTTTTTGTAATAATTATTTTTCTGATGGAATCATCATTAAAACCATCGATGGGGGCGCAAGTTGGAATACTTTTTCGAACGAAACATCCTATTACCATTGTTGTCCTTTATATTCAGTTTACTTTCCTAATGCCGATACAGGTTATGCGGTAGGTGGTCATTCTGATCTGTTTTCTCATTCTCAAGAAATCTTAAAAACAACAGATGGGGGTATAACCTGGAATACTTTATCGAGTGGAACAAATTTTATTTTATATTCCGTTTACTTTACCGATGCCAATACAGGTTATGCGGTGGGTCACGGCATCTTAAAAACCATCAATGGAGGCGCAACCTGGGATACTTTATCGGGCGGAACAAATACAGAGTTTTATTCAGTTTATTTTACCGATGCCAATACGGGGTACGTGGTAGGTGGTGGTGGAACTATCTTAAAAACCACCAACGGAGGCATGACCTGGACTGACTCACCGAGCGGAACAACTGAGAATTTATCTTCAGTTTACTTTACCGATGCCATTACCGGTTATGCGGTGGGCAACTCTGGAACCATTTTGAAAACCATCAATGGAGGCACTACATGGAATGAATTATCAAGTGGAACAACAAAACCATTAGCATCTGTTTACTTTACCGATGCCAATACCGGTTATGCGGTAGGTGGTGATTATGATAATGAAGGAATCATTATAAAAACCACCGATGGAGGCACAACCTGGAGTGCATTATCGAGCGGAACAACTAGTTATTTACATTCAGTTTACTTTACTGATGCCGATACAGGTTATGCGGTGGGTGACTCTGGAACTATCTTAAAAACTACAAATGGCGGTGGTTTTCCTGTTGGCAAAAACGATTTATCATCTAAATCCAACACCCTGAAAATATACCCTAATCCAGCATCCGATTATATAACCATCGAAACATCAGAAATATCAAACCAAAACCAATTATCCATAATGGACCTCTGCGGTCAGTTGACTATCACCCGCCAGATCACCGAGCCGAAAACAAAACTGGACATTATCAATCTGCCCAACGGGATTTATTTTTTGCGGGTAACATGGGAAAAGAAGGTGCAGGTGGGGAAGATTATTAAACTTTGATGGGGAAGTACCTGGGAACTGCAAACTTAAACCAAATTATCATGAAAAAACTTCTACTTTTTTTATGCAGCTTTGTAGCAACGGCTGCATTGCAGGCACAGATCATCCATGTGCCAGGCGATTACCCCACGATCCAGCAGGGGATCAGCGCGGCAAATCCCGGTGATACCGTTTTGGTAGCCGAGGGAACCTATTTTGAACAGATCAACTTCCTCGGCAAGAAACCGCTAATGGTTGCAAGTGAATTCCTGATGGATGGAGATACAAGCCATATCAGCAACACCGTTATCGACGGCAGCGAGCTGACCAATATGAATAATGCTTCTGTAGTTTATTATACTTCCGGGGAGGATACCACCTCAATAATCTGTGGATTTACCATCCAGCATGGCAAAGGGACCTATACCCCGGATAATTTTAATCTCCGGCATGGTGGCGGCATTTGGATTTCAGGAGCCGGCGCTAAGATTATACATAACAGGATTACCCATAATACCCTTGATGATACCCAACCTGTCAACGGAAATGGTGTCGGCGGGGGCGGAATCGGAACGCCATGGGAAGATAGCAATTTCTGGATAGTCATCACGGATAATACCATCGACAGCAATACCTGCATTTCAGAAGATTTCACGGCCTATGGAGGAGGCATTGGAACCTGTTATAACTCCAGGATTGTCAATAATATTATTGCGTATAATACCTGTTCAGGTCTCCAGAATGCAATAGGTGAGTCAGCCGGAATAGACTGCGGGCAGGATGCTGCATGGCCATCGCAGGTAGTTATGATCATTGAACATAATACCATCATGCACAATTTAGCGCAATCAGAGAACAATTGGGCATTAGCGGCAGGAGTATGGGGCTCAAGTGTGCAAATAGTATTTTCAAACAATGAAGTGGCTTGCAACACGGTTGTTTCAACAGGAGGTACAAATGCAGGGGGCGTTGGAGGATTCTATTTATGGCGGCCTGATCCCGGGAGCGTGATCCGTAACAATGTTTTCAAAGGAAATGTCAGTAATATGCCGACCGGAGGATTAAGTCTTGAAAATGATGAAATATTAGACAATACTGTTCTTGTAGAAAACAATTATTTTTTTGATAATGTGGCTTCAGGTGCCGGCGCTTTTGCAGCTCTTTCCGTTCCTGTAATATTGCAAAACAATGTTTTCAGCGGAAACCAGGCGGAAAACTGGGGGGGAGCAGTTTATCTCTGTGACTATCTTAACCAGTCCGTTGACCACCTTGCAACTTTGATCAACAATTCCTTTTCCGGTAATACTGCAACTAACTATGGTGGCGCAATTTTTTCATCGGGGATAGACCCGATTATTTTAAATTCCATTTTCTGGCATGATTCGGCCACAAACGGAATGGAGATCTATACAGAACTCGGCACGTTGGAAATCGCATACAACGATATTGATCCTGCTTTAATCCAGGGAACCTATATTGACGGAGGTGGGTTGATCAATGAAGATCCGTTATTTGAGAGCCCGATCTACCTTGATCCTGGTTACACTAGCCCTTGTATCGATCAGGGTATCCTGGATTACACCTGTAGCCATGGGAAAACGGTGACCGCTCCTGAATATGACATCAATGGCCGTCCAAGACCCCGGGGAAACGGGGTAGACATGGGGGCGTATGAACATCCGTCCATTATCCGTGTGCCTGCCGACTACCCCACTATTCAGGCCGCGATCGACGCGGCAAATCCTGACGAAACCGTACTGGCATCCGAAGGAACCTATCTGGAACAGATTAATTTTAAAGGCAAAAAGCGCCTGATAGTGGCCAGCGAGTTTCTGGCAGATGGCGATACCAGCCATATCAGCAAGACCATCATTGATGGAAGCCTGGCTCCTGATCCCGACAGCGCTTCGGTTGTCTATTTTATTTCGGGCGAGGATAGCACCTCTATTCTTTGCGGCTTTACGATCCAGGGAGGGAAAGGCACCTACTGGGAACGCTGGCAGTCATATATCGGAGCCGGAATCTATATTGACAGTTCATCGGCAACGATCCGGAACAACATCATTCAGAATAATGTGCTGAACGATACCTTATCAACAGTATCATATGGCGGCTGTGGCGCGGGTATTGCCTCAGCTTACGGATATCCCGGATGGACCATCATCGAAAACAATACTATCAGGAACAACCGGGTATTTTCCAAATTCGACTGGATTGAAGGCGGCGGTATTTATACGTATGTTACCAACACCCGCATTAAAAACAATATAGTCACCGGTAATCAGATTAAAAACTATGGATACGGATACTCTGCCGGGGGTGGGATTTTTGTCTGGTCCGATTATGAAACAGCCTTGATCATTGAAGCAGAGGTAACCGGTAATGTAATTGAAAACAACGAAGCGTGGGCCAACTCATGGAATGGAGGAGCCGGGGTCATGTTGGGATTAGCCAATGCCACCTTTACCAACAATACTGTGGAGGAAAACAAAGCGGTTTGTATTCCTCCATTCGCAGGTGCCAGCTTTTATCAGGGAGGAGGTCTGCATTTTGAATATTTGACAGAAAATTCTGTGATTTCAACGAATGTTTTCAGCAACAACACATGCGATGGTAACGGAGGCGGGATCCATATCTGGCTGCCAAATTCCACTGACTTCCTCATTCAGAATAATTATTTTACTGGCAACGAAGCAGTCAATGGAGGAGCCATTGCGGTAGAAGATTCAGCCTCTCTTGTCCGGTTGGAGAACAATGTTTTCAGTCATAATAGTTCCGTTTCACAGGGTGGCGCCATCTGGATCAACCGGGGGAACGGAAGCCCTGAAGAGCATCTGACGGTATCCGTCAACAATTCTTTTTTTGACAACCAGGCCGGCGCCCTTGGAGGAGCATTTTATGTGTATGAAGACAATCCAGTACTATTCAATTCAATCTTCTGGCAAAATCCAGATAATTCGGGAAATGAAATTGTGATAGAAAGCGGCTATGCCGAAATCGCCACTAGTGACCTTGATACCAATAAAATTAGCGGAACCCGGATTATCGGATCCGGGATGATCAATACTGATCCGTTATTCAGCGATGCGACACTGCTGCCCACCGAACGCTGGAGTCCCTGTGTCGATCATGGAGTAGCGCAATACACGTGTTCGCATGGTCAGACTTATTACAGCCCATCCGTTGATATTCTTGGCCACCTGAGACCGGTTGGAGCGGGATATGACATGGGAGCATACGATACCATAAAATCATGGGGGCCAGGGATTGAACAAATTACGAATGACGATTTACGAATAACGAATTATCCGGATCCATTTATTAGTTCAACTACTTTTTCATATATCCTTCAGGAGCCATCATTGGTCACACTTCAGATCTTTAACAACTTCGGGCAGTTGGTTGCAGAACCGGTAAATACAGTCCAGCAAGGAGGTGAACAAAATGTCAGATGGGATGCAGAAAACTTGCCTGCGGGGATGTACTACTATCGAATCCAGGTTGGAACGTTGATCGGTAATGGGAAAATGGTGAAAATTCAGTAGACAATAGGCAGTCACTAGTAACGAACTGCCAACTAAGAACTTAAAAGGAGGTTAATATGAAAAAGTTCTATATCATTCTAATTGCAATGTTTATTGAGAATGGGGCAACTGGACAAACTGATCAACCTTGCATGAGTTGCCTTCCGCAGGGCATCACCTTTTCCACACAATCCCAAATCGACAATTTTCAAACTTATTGGCCCAACTGTACACAGATTGAAGGGTATGTAACAATTAGTGGAAATAATATTAACAACCTCAACGGATTAAGCGTTTTAACTTCCATCGGGGATTTCCTGCAAATTTACGATTGCTCCACCCTGACCAACCTGACAGGATTGAACAATGTGACTTCCATTGGGAGTTGGATTAGTATTAGATTTTGTGACGCACTGACCACCCTGACGGGGTTGGAGGGTTTGACTACCATCGGAGAAGTACTATGGATTGAATCCAATAACGCAGTCACCAGTCTGACAGGATTGGACAATGTGGATTCTATTGGTTATCTTTTTGTTTTCGATTGCGAAGCCCTGACCAGCCTAACAGGATTAGAGAATCTGACTTCCATTGGCGGTGATTTTGTTATTGGCGATTGCGATGCGCTGACCAACTTGACGGGATTAGAGAATCTGACTACCATCGGGGGCGTTTTTGAAATTAATTTCAACGAAACCCTTACCGGCCTGACAGGATTGGAGAATCTGACTTCCATTGGCAATGAATTTAATATATACAATTGCGATGCCCTGACCAGTCTGACGGGATTGGAAAATTTAACTTCCATCGGCGGTATTAATATGCAAGAGTGTAACGCCCTGACCAACCTGACAGGATTGGAGAATCTGATTTCCATTGGCAGTGACTCAGATATTGGCGATTGCGATGCCCTGGCCAGCCTGGCGGGATTGAGCAGTTTGACATCTATTGACGGTGACTTTAGTATTTACAATTGCGATGCCCTGACCAGCCTGACGGGATTGGACAGTGTGACTTCCATTGGTGGTGACTTTGGTATTTGTAATTGCAATGTCCTGACCAACTTGACAGTATTGGAAAATCTGACATCCATTGGCGGTGATTTTGTTATTGGCGATTGCGATGCGCTGACCAGCCTGACGGGATTGGACAGTGTGACTTCCATTGGCGGTGGCTTTGGTATTGGCGATTGCGATGCGCTGACCAGCCTGACAGGATTGGAGAATTTGACTTCCATCGGCGGTATTAATATGCAAGAGTGTAATGTCCTGACCAGTCTGACGGGATTGGAAAATCTGACTTCCATTGGCGGTGATTTTAGTATTTCCTATTGCGATGCACTGACCAGCCTGACGGGATTGGACAGTGTGACTTATATTGGCGGTGACCTTAGTATTTCCTATTGCGATGCCCTGACAAGCCTGACAGGATTGGACAACATTTATGCAGGTTCAATCACAAATTTGGACATCGAAAATAATTCATCCTTATCCACTTGCGAAGTTAACAGTATATGCGTTTATCTGCAAATCCATTATGCACCTATAACTATTCATGATAATGCCACTGGTTGCAACAGCAAGCAAGAGGTTGAGGATGCGTGTGCGGCACTTTCAGTGGAAAATATACTCCCTGAGCTTGCATTTTCTATCTTCCCAAATCCATTTACCGATAATATCATTGTAGAATACCAGCTTGATCAGGATGCAACTGTTGTTTTGACCATATTCAATTATCTTGGGCAGGAAGTGGAGGTTCTTGTGAATGAGCAACAGAATCCTGGCAAACACTTTGAACTATGGAATGCCGGAAATCTACCGGCAGGAATGTATTACTATATGCTTCAAGTTGGTAATAAAGTGGGGAGCGGGAAGATGGTGAAGTGGTGACGCGTAAGGCATTACGCGTGACGGTAAACTGTCACTACCTGCAAACGGTGAATTGCAACCTTGAAAACATAGAGCCATGAAAAAAGTATTAGCTATTATCGTTGTTGCATTATTAGTGCAACATTACGGACATACTCAGTCCTCCTTTGATCCGACATGGGCAAACCGTTTTCAAACGGTACTGGACAGCGTTGTCGCTGCAGATAACATAATGGGAGCAACAGCAGCCGTAATGGCTCCAGGAGAAGGAATATGGAGCGGAATAAGCGGAAACTCAATGCCGGGGGTTCCTCTGACTCCGGAAATGCGTTTTGGCATAGGGAGCAATACAAAATTATTTATCGCGGTCGTGATGGCAAAACTTCAGGAAGAAGGTAAGTTAACACTGGATGACCATTTATCCCAATGGCTACCTACATATCCAAATATCGATTCATCCATTACCATCCGACAGTTGCTTTCTCACCAGAGTGGTATCTATGATTATACAGATAATAACGCTTTTTGGACAGCAGTCCAGGCAGACACGGCACACTTCTGGACACCTCAAGAGATTCTTGGTTATGTTTTGGCTCCAAATTTCGAACAGGGAACTGCATGGAACTACAGTAATACGAACTATATTCTTGCTGCAATGATCATTGACACAGCTTCCGGCAAAACATGGGTTCAGAACCTGCATGAGATCATTTTCGATCCCCTTGACATGCACAGCACATTTGTAGGAGCATACGAGCCGGCCAACGGACCGATAGCTGCTTACCAGTGGTGGGGTGGTGATGGCCCTTGGTTCAATTACCCTGTTACATCCTATTTCAGTTCAATGGGGTCACCTGGAGCGATTTTCTCCACTGCTAAGGAAATGGTGCAATGGTATCATGCTTTGATAGGCGGAGAACTTTTATCGGATTCTTCCCTGCAGCAACTCCTCAACTTTGAGGCGGCTTCATCATTCGGACTGGGAATCGTTGGTGATGCAGATGTATCGGAGAGATACCCCTGGTACGACCATGGCGGTGATGTATATACACATCACTCCCAGGTCATCTTTGATCTTAAAACAACATCCGTATTTTTCATTGTTAAAAATACGGATCCATCATTGGTTGATATACCTGATTTCATTAATCTAATGATGCATGTATTGTATTACGAGTATCCCCAAAAGCAAAATGATGCGGGCATTATCCAAATAATCAATCCGGGAGAACATCTATGCACTGAAACACTCATTCCACAGGTAAATCTTAAAAACTTCGGAAGCGTTCCGCTTACCTCTGTCAGTATCTATTGTAAGCTAGATTCAGGCAATCCTTCAATGTTCCCATGGACAGGCAATCTAAATCCCGGTGAAACGATTACGCTTCCTCTTGAAGCAATAATTCCCGGTAACGGCTTTCATGCACTGACTGTCTATACTTCCGCTCCGAATAATGCATCAGATGGATATCCTTATAATGATACCACTTCCATGCATTTTATTGAGAACTTACCACCTTCCACAACATTTCCGCTGGTAGAAGACTTTGAAGATCCAGATTTCCCGGCAGAAGGCTGGATTTCAGTCCCTGATATATTTATGCAGTGGGGACGTACCATCTTGACATCTTTCACTGGTGCTGCCTGTGCAGTAAAATGCAATTATTGGGATCGGCATATCGGTGCCCGGTACAACCTCGATCTACCCATGATAAATCTTACCGGTATGAATAATCCTATGATTTATTTTACTTATGCTTATACTTATCGTTCTCATTTTTTTGACACGTTGAAGGTTTTTATTTCAACCGATTGCGGGTCATCCTGGCAAACACTATTTACTAAAGGTGGTACGGAACTTAAAACAGCCATGCCGAGATTAAATCCATTCTTCCCTATAAGCAGCCAATGGAAGGATGAGATCATTTCACTTGGAAGTTATACAGGGGACGTGATGATCCGTTTCCAGGATATATGCGGATATGGTAATAATCTTTTTCTTGATGATGTCCGTGTTGACTACGCTACTTGTGTTGACAATGAGAAAATTACGAATGACGATTTACGAGTTACGAATTGGCCGAATCCGTTTAGTGAATCTACGACTTTCTCATACGCACTTAAAGAATCATCACATGTAACAATTCAGATTTTTAACAGTTTTGGGCAAATGGTAAAAGAACCGGTCAATTCTTTCCAGCTAAAAGGAGAACAAAAGGTTCAGTGGGATACCGGGAACTTTCCCGCGGGGATATTTTATTACAGAATTCTGGCAGGAAGCCAGGTGGGGAGTGGGAAGATGGTGAAGTGGTGACGCGTAACGCGTGACGGTAAACTGTGAACTGCAAACAGGAAACTGGGAACTGGGTTAAAACTTGTAATAGACAATGAATTCACGTACATTTGGGGAAAGATATAACGGAGACATGCTTCGAACAGTCATTATTGACGACGAAGATCATGTACGCGAAACGATCGGAAGATTGTTAGTTGTACATTGCCCCCAGGTTAAAGTAGTGGGGGAAGCAAATGGCGTGGAAAGCGGATTGAAAATCATCCGGGACCTTAAACCACAGCTTGTTTTACTGGATATCCGGATGGATGATGGAACCGGATTTGATCTTCTTCACAAATTCGAAATCATTGATTTCAAAATTATCTTTATTACTGCATATGAAAAATATGCCATGCAGGCATTCAAATTCGCTGCGATCGATTTCCTGCTGAAACCCATCAATCCTGAAGAGCTGTTGGATGCAATAAAACGCGCGGAAACCCTCGTCCAGGAACACCTTAAATCACAACTCCAGACGCTTGAGGAGAACCTCAAAACCGACATCCTTCAAAAGAAAAAAGTCGTCCTTAAAACACTGGATAAAATTTATCTGGTCGACCTGCAGAACATCACCCATTGCGAATCGGATGGTTGTTATACATATGTTCACACAACAGCAGGTGACAGGATCCTGATCTCGAAAACCCTCCGCGAATTTGATGATATGCTCAGTGAAAGCGGTTTTTACCGCATCCATAAGTCATACCTGATCAACCTGTCGCATATAAAACGTTTTGAAAAGCGTGAGGGAGGTTATATTATACTGAATAATGATTATAAAATCCCGGTGGCATCCAGGAAGCGCGAGGAACTGCTGGAGTTGTTTGAAAAACTGGCGGAATGAAAGGAATTAGGGAACTTAAGATGACCCCACCCGTTGGGGAGGGGCTATTTGCAATCAACCTAAATCGTGCTGTCTTACTGATCCTGCTTATCTTTTCCTCTCTCCTATCCGCTGGCCAGATCCCGAATATGACGGTACAGAAGAAGGTTGACAGCCTCTTCGCCCTTCTTCCGGATACCAAAGATACCGTGAAAGTAGTTGTCCTGAATCAACTCGCCCTGAACCTTGCCCCTCGCAGTTTTGATTCCAGCTTTCGTTATGCCACGGAGGCCCTTCGTTTGTCGGAAAAACTGGACTATACAAAAGGCAAAGGAATTGCCACTTTCAATATTGGAAACTGTTATTACTTTAAGGCCGATATAAAGAATGCCCTGACAAATTATCTTACCGCCCTGCGGATACTGGAGCCCTTCGAACCGTCAAAGGAGATTGGAAACCTGCTTCTCCAGCTTGGTGCGGTGAACCAGTATGTGAGAAATACCAATAAAGTGATTGTCTATTATAAGCGTGCAGCATCGGATTTTGCTATGATTGGGGATTCTAATGCGACCATGGGAGCTTATGTTTCGCTTGCCAGTTCATATTTTTATACAATTGAGATACTTGAAAGTATTGGATCCTCGTTGCCCAACGCAACTGTAAATGCCATGATGGACAGCGCCCTGTTATATAACGGAAAAGTTCTCGATTATAGAACTCGTCATCCGGATTCGACATGGATGCCCGATCTTTATAATTTTCAGGCATTATACCTTGCGGCTAAGAACGATTCATCAGTTCTGGATTATTATTTTAAATCCCTTGAAGCATGCAACAAGTTTGCGGATACTAATAGCAGGAATATAATGGAAGGGCTGTTACACGGTAATCTTGGCTATTATTATTATGCCATTTTGAATAATATGGAATTGGGTTATTCTAATATTCTTCTCGGCGTGGATTTACAAAAAAAAACAGACCGTTTTGATCTCTATGGTCGTGGACTTTTATCACTGGGTGAAGTTGAGATAGACCGTGGTCATTATCATCGTGCCAGACAACATCTGCTCAGGGGGCTGAATATGATTGACACTTTTCTGGTTAAAATAGGCCGGATCGTTCATGATGACCCGACTTTCAGGATATGGGGAGTCACCCAGGCAAGGTCAGGCAGGATTGATGGCCTTAGTATTCTGGTCAGATTATATGAGCTGACCGGTGATTATAAACAAGCGCTGATATATCAGAAAAAACTGGAAGAAGAAAAAAGTATCCAAAGCATGGATGAACTGACCAGACAGATTATCGGTCTGGAGGCGGATAATGAAGATCAGTTAAAAAGGCAGGAGATAGCCGGATTGGTCAGGGACAATGAACTCCGGCGACTGAGGATGAACCAGACGAGGATTTTATTTGCCGGCCTTGGCAGTGCAGCGTTGATTGCATTTCTGGTTTTTGTGGTTTGGATTCAACGCAAAAGATTCCGGTCGGATCAGAAATCACTTATTCTCGAACAAAAGCTCCTTCGCTCGCAGATGAATCCCCACTTCATCTTCAATTCCCTCGCCAGCATCCAGAATTTCATTGTTACAGAAAAACCGGATAAAGCCAGCCTCTATCTTTCCAAATTCGCACGGCTGGTGCGGAATATCCTCGATAATTCGGTGGAGGAATATGTTGTCCTCGAGAAAGAGGTCAATACGATAGAAAATTACCTGGAATTGCAAAAAGTACGGTATACCGGAAAATTCGATTACCGTATCCATATTGCTGATGATATTGATACAGAAATCCTGAGGATCCCGCCGATGCTGGCACAGCCATTTATCGAGAATTCCATCGAACACGGCATCAAGCATCGTGAAACTCCGGGCCATATTGATATCCGTTTCAGCCTGAAAGGTCATACTCTAATTTTCGAGGTGGAAGATGACGGGATCGGAAGGCAGAAAGCAAGCGAGATCCGGATATTAAAAGATCCTGAACATAAAAGCATGGCTACTTCTCTCACCCGTGAACGGCTGGCCAACCTGAACCGGAAACTCAAGGAAAAGATCATTCTTGAGATTGAAGACCTCAAGAATGCCCTAGGCGAAGCAACCGGGACAAGGGTGAGGTTTGGGATACCGGTAGGCAGATAAGTCGGCAGTCAGCAGTCCTCAGTCCACAGTCAACTTGCTAATCCCACTATTTTTCCAATTACCATTTTCCAATTACCTATTTTGCCAATTTTATGTAATTTCGCAGGCTCATTGGTATATGATGTCTATACTTGTCAACAATATCACCAAAATCTATGGCCGGCAGAAAGCCCTGGATTCCGTTTCCGTCGAAATAAAGCCAGGAGAGATAGTTGGACTGCTCGGCCCGAACGGTGCGGGCAAGAGCACCCTGATGAAGATTCTTACCTGTTTTATCCCTCCTACCTCAGGAGATGCTTCTGTTTGCGGTTTCGACATCCTGGAACAATCGATTGAGATCAGGAGGAAGGTTGGCTATCTTCCCGAAAACAACCCGCTCTACCTTGATCTTTATGTCAAGGAATTCCTTGCATTTATTGCCGGGACCCATCAGCTGAAAAACGATATCCGTAAACGGATTTCCGATATGATAGAGATCACCGGGCTTCAGCTGGAACAAAATAAAAAGATCGGAGCCTTATCACGGGGATACCGTCAGCGTGTCGGATTGGCGCAGGTCCTGATCCATGACCCGGAAGTGCTAATCCTCGATGAACCAACGTCGGGTCTTGATCCGAACCAGCTCCTTGAGATCCGTTCCCTGATCAAGGCAATTGGCAAAGAGAAGACGGTCATGATGTCGACGCATATTATGCAGGAGGTGGAAGCCATTTGCGACCGCGCCATCATCATTCATAAAGGGAAAATCGTAGCCGACGACACCACGCGGAACCTTCAGCATCTCTCTTCTTCAAAAAATATTACCCGCGTAGAATTCAGTTCACCGGTTTCATCTTCTTTGCTAAGAACAATTCCAGGTGTTCATATGGTATTACGACCTGGATACTCTTCAATGGAAGTGAATGACGACAATGATCCGGCAAACGGCATCTGGCATCTCGAATCGGATCCCGGTGAAGATATCCGGGCTGCAGTTTTCAATTTTGCCGTAGATCAGGGTTTGACGGTGCTTTCACTCCACCGTGACGATTTGAAACTCGAGGAAGTTTTTCAGGAACTGACAAAAAATTAACAGGATTGATGGAATAAAAGAAATTTAATTAATACAAATCAAACCCTTTTTAATTATTATAATCCTGGAGACCGGTTACAGGTAACAAAGTAACAAGGTAACATGGTAACAAGGTGACAAGGTAAAAGGGTAACAAGAAAAATGGTAAATCATAAATCGCAAATCTAAAATCATAAAAATGAGCTATTTATTCACATCGGAGTCCGTTTCAGAAGGACACCCCGATAAAGTCGCCGATCAGATATCGGACGCATTACTCGATGAATTCATGCGTTGGGACCCTGAATCAAAGGTTGCCTGCGAGACCTTCGTAACCACCGGACTTGTCGTCTGTGGGGGGGAAGTTCGTACTGAAGGCTGGGTGGATGTTCAGGAAACTACCCGCAGGGTTATCCGCGAGATCGGTTATACAAAAGCCGAATACCGTTTTGACTGCGACTCTTGCGGGGTGATTTCGACGATCCATGAGCAATCGGCCGACATCAACCAGGGGGTAGTCCGTGAGAAGAAAGAAGATCAGGGAGCCGGTGATCAGGGAATGATGTTTGGTTATGCCTGCCGCGAGATGGATAACTACATGCCATTATCGAGCGAACTATCACACATTCTTCTTCAGGAATTGGCCGCCATCCGTCGCGAAGGCAAGGTGATGAAATACCTTCGCCCCGACAGTAAATCACAGGTAACGATTGAATACGATGATAAGGGTAAACCTTGCAGGATAGATACCATCGTCGTCAGTACCCAGCATGATGATTTCATCAAAGCGAAAACAAAATCACCAAAAGCTGACAAGGCCGCCGAAAAAGAGATGCAGGATAAAATAACAGTCGACATCAGGAAGATCCTTATCCCGCGGGTGAAGAAGACCTTGCCGCCCCGGATACAAAAGTTTTTCCATGAAGACTTTAAATTATTTGTCAATCCTACAGGGAAATTTGTAATAGGAGGTCCACATGGAGATACGGGCCTTACCGGGCGTAAAATTATTGTCGACACGTATGGTGGTCATGGTGCTCATGGCGGTGGCGCTTTCTCCGGGAAAGATCCGTCGAAAGTCGATCGTTCTGCAGCGTATGCAGCCCGTCACATTGCCAAGAACATGGTTGCCGCCGGCGTTGCCGACCAAGTTTTGATCCAGGTTGCCTATGCCATCGGTGTTGCACAACCGGTAGGTTTATATGTCAACACATTTGGTACTGCAAAAGTGAAAGATAAAAAAGGGAAAAATATGACGGATGCGGAAATCGCCGTTAAAATTCACAAGGTTTTTGATATGCGTCCGTATGCTATTGTCGAACGATTTGGCCTGAAGAACCCGATTTTCCTTCCTTCTGCATCATACGGGCATTTTGGAAGGGATTATTATCAGAAGGAAGTGGAAGTTTATTACCCGGTTAAAGGAGCAAAACCTCACAGAGTTAATGGAAATGGAAAAGCAGTTTACCTTAAGAAAGTCGATTTCTTTGCCTGGGAAAAGCTCGATTTTGTTGCCAAAATCAAAAAAGAGTTTGGAATTTAAAATCACCTCACCCCCTACCCCTCACCTGAAGGAGAGGGGAGTCAAATTTGCACCTTTGCACCTTAGCGGTTGTAAAAAAACACAGACTTTAAGCATAGTCTGTATCTTTCTGTTTTTTCTGATCCCTGCTTTTCTGTTTTCCCAGATCAAGCTCAAAACCTATACGACTGCTACCGACACCTTTTACTGGAAAAAATATGAACAGGTCAGGAAGCCCAAAAAGCTCAATCTGAAGCCTTATATGATAAGTGGCACCGGTACCATCGTTGACTTATTCCTTTCCAAAAATCTTCAGGATTTCCCCCAGTTTACCAACGACTCAATTTCCAGGTACACTATTAAAGATCTTAAAAAGTGCCTTTACCCGGTCGATCTTAACGGTGACGGACAAGTGGATATGATTTTCACCGGTTTCAGTGGCGGGGAATCCGATGTAACGAGGATTTACCTTAACCTGGGTAATTCTTTCAAGCTAATGTTTGAAGATTATCAGTTTATTGTCTCTCTTACAATCACAAATGGAAAGTTAACCCGGTTAAAAACGGCAGATCCGGGTTGCTGTGATGCTTATCTGTATTTTGAACGTGATTATGAGGTTCGCCAGGAAACCGGATCACTCAATTTTATCAGGGGGAAACAGACCGTTGAATATTCCCGGACAGAGCGACCGGTTAATCTTCTGAAAACGCCTGTCCCCTGGCAATCTCTCCATGATACGATCCTTATCAGAGCTTCTGCGGCAATTCTCGATGAACCTTTTAATCCCCACCTTGAAACCTTGGGAAATATCATTGCGGGGTATAAACAAAAAATAAGAGGGACAATTCTTGCCGTTCAGAAAGGTCGTGATGGCATGGAATGGTTTTACATAGAGATTATCCCTGATGTTAAACCTGCAAAATCAATTTTCTATGAAATAGAAAAATACCCAACCTTTATCAGGGGTTGGGTAGAATCTTTCGACGTCAAAGCAAATCTGACGAAATAATATCACACTGTATTAGAAATTAATGTTTGATGACCATTTTTTTGGTTATGGCGATTTCACCATTGACAACCAAGGAGTAAAAATAAATCCCATCGCTCAGATCATAAACCTGAAAAATAACTTTTCCCGAAGTTTTGATAACCGGTTCCTGCTTAACAATAACTCCAAGGATATTTCGGATGATTACCTGGCACGACTGGCTGCCGGAAGGAAGAATATACTCAATGCTGACAACATAATTTGATGGATTTGGAAATGCATTGGAAAGAGAGGTCTTTTGATTCAGGTCATCAAGTCCTAGCGGGTAGGCAGCAAAGTTTACATTGAAGCAAACAGAATCGTTTGTATTGCCATCAACCCAGAAGGTGTATCGGATAGTAGAAATCCCGGAAACGGCATAAGGGTCGTAGTGTCCGGAAAAATCGGTAACATTTATAATCCCTGGATCGATGGAAATAGGATCCGGAGAAACAAAGACTTCGGGTCCGAAACATAAGCCCCAGCAAAACACATTCAATGTTCCCGGTAAAATATTGATATAATTTTTTTTGACCAAAACATTGAGGCTTGAAGAAGTATTGTTCTTCACACCAATATATTTAATGATTTCACCGGTATTGGTGGTACCGCTCTTCAATACAGTAGCATTGTTAGCTAAATTGACTAATTGACCGGCAACGCTGTCGAAAAGAATAAGACTCTGCGAATAACCGATATAAACTGCCAGGGAGAGAAAATAGGTTAAGAGTAAAAATTTTTTCATAATCAAACTTATTTTATTATTTAGGATTTGCCTCCTGCAAAGTTATCAAAAATTTGTATCCACCCTCCGGGATGAATCAGAAAATTATGTTGATTACCTCTCAAACAGGTACTCAATCCGGTACAAACCACAACATGTTAGGTACGAAACCTAATTATATAAAAATTTGTATTTAAAAAAAATTATTATCTTGCGCCTCATTATTAACCAAAAAAAAGTCATTATGAGGAGATTTACAGTCCTGCTGCTATTCATTTGTTTAGCAGTGACCACTACGTTTGGCGGTGGTTACCAGGTAGGCCTTCACAGTGCCCGGAATATCGGTATGGGGCTTATCGGAACGTCACTCAGTTACGACGCCAGCACTTTGTTTTACAATCCTGGTGGAGCTGCTTTCGTAAATGAGAAATGGAGTTTTTCGGGTGGTGTTAGTTTGTTGATGGCCCGGACAACATTCCAGGCACAAGATGTGAATTATCAGACACATCTGAAACATAAGTTAAATACACCTCTTTACTTTTACGCTGCCTTCAAACCGACTAAAAATTTAAGCGTCGGTCTGGCTGTCAACACACCATACGGAAACAGTCTTGGATGGGAAGATAACTGGAAAGGTCGTTTTTTGATTCAGAATCTTAGTTTCAAAGCATTTACATTCCAGCCAACGGTATCTTATAAATTCGGGGATATTATCGGTATCGGGATCGGCCTTGTTTATGCATATGGGAATGTTGATTTGAATAAAGCACTCCCTATCAACGGCGCCAGTGGTGAAGGAACTTTAAATATCAAAGGAACCGCCAGCAATTTCGGGTTTAATGCCGGTATTATGGTTCATCCGGTAAAAGGACTTAGTTTAGGTCTCGATTACCGTTCGAAAATTCAGATGAAGGTCAAGGGGGGCGATGCCACCTTCGTGGTTCCTCAATCGGTAGCTTCTAATTTTCCATCACCCAACAAAGTGGATGCGATGTTGCCGTTACCCGCCAATCTTGATTTTGGAGCCTCCTATGAATTTGGAGATTTTATGGTCGGATTGAATTTATGTTATGTCTTCTGGGGTACCTATGACTCACTGGTATTCACCTTCGAGAAAGAATCTCCGGCAGTTAAACGAACTGCCAATCCTTGTTTGTACGAAAACCGTCTAATACCTCGTATCGGGGCCCAATATAAGATCAGTAAGCTCATAACCGTCAGGGTCGGCGGATATTATGATCCATCCCCTGTTGCTTCTGATTACCTGAATCCCCAGACACCCAGTATGAACCAAATCGGCCTGACCTGCGGTCTTTCCCTCTATCCGGTTAAAGGTTTCAGCATAGATGCTGCATTTCTTTATATCATGGGCGCTGAAAGAAGCGGGACCTACTCGCCGGAAAATTTTGCCGGAACATACAGTAATGCAGTCTATTGCCCGGGAATTGGTTTAACTTACAATTTTTAACTTTTAAAACATGAGCGATATGAAAAAAATCTTTTTCATTATATTGTCCCTGGCCATATTCACAGCCTGCGAACGAAAAATCAATGAGTTTGCCCCTTCAGCAAACGGCGTTGATTTTTCCAAATTTGTTGCTGTTGGAAACTCCTTAACTGCAGGCTATAGCGATGGCGCCCTGTACAAATCCGGGCAGGTAAATTCTATCCCCAATATCATGGCTACCCAGTTTAAACTCGTCGGCGGCGGTGACTTTAAACAACCCCTTATCGGAACAGAAGATGGTGTTGGATTTACACCCACACCGGCCGGACTTTATTACTATACCAAGATGGTTCTAAAAATCGTTGCTGGTAAGGATTGCTATGGTGATCCTGATGGAACCTATTCGCTGAAACCGGCGCCTGCAGTCGATAATCCCGACCAGGCAACTTTACAGCTGCAATTATTCTCTCCACCTTCCGTAACCGGACCCTATAATAATATGGGTGTTCCCGGCGCAAACCTTCAATCGATATTTTATCCCCGGCTGGCCGATCCGACTCCCGACGGACATCCATTTAATCCCTATTTTGTTCGATTTGCCACCATTCCGACAACAACCATCATCGCTGATGCCATGGCACAGGTTCCTACTTTCTTTTATCTCTGGATTGGCAACAACGATGCACTTACTTCGGCTTTAGCCGGAACAGATGCACTCCTGACCCCCATCGATACTTTTGCCAAATACTATCCCATAGCCGTCGGTGCATTGATCAATTCGGGAAAGAATCCCAAAGGGGTGGTAGCTACAATTCCCGATGTTACAAGTATTCCCTTCTTTACTACTATCTCCAAAAGCCTGCCATATGATAACGTCGTGCTTGACTCGGTTCAGGCAGCCGGATTGAATATTCTTTATGGCATGTATCAACATTCCGAAATTAAATGGAAGGCCGGCAGGAATCCGTTTGTCTATGATAAAGGTGATGGAACCTGGGCGCAGATGGGGCCAGACGACCTTTTCCTGCTTACCTTACCCACCGACTCGTTGAAATGCCGTGGAATGGGTATCGCAGATACTACGGTTCATCCGATTCCAAAACCCTATCCTATCCCTGGCAAGTTTGTCCTCACGAAGGATGAATTATTGAATATCCAGATGCATATTAGTGCCTATAACGAAACCATCATACAGGTTGCTACTGTTGCTGGTCTTGCAATTGCCGATATGCATGCTAATCTTTTATTGTTCAAGACTGGGATGATTTTCGACGGAATCACGCTGAGTACAAGTTTTGTTTCCGGTGGACTTTTTTCTACCGACGGAATTCATCTTGACCCGAGAGGAAATGCGGTTGCTGCTAATTATTTCATCCAGGCTATCAATGCCAAATATGGATGCAATATTCCCCAGGTTGACATTACAGCTTATCCGGGACTTGTTTTTCCGTAACTTCTAACCTGTTGATATATAAACCGTCCCCGCTCTGCGTGGGGCGGTTTTTTTATTTAAAAAAGCGTAGCATCCGGGATATAGCACGGCCCCGGTGGCTGATCCCGTTTTTTAGATAAGGGGGCATTTCAGCAAAGGTCTGATTATGACCATCAGGGAGGAATACCGGATCATAACCGAACCCGGCCTTGCCATTTCTTACGTGGGTTATCACTCCATCAATTCTGCCTTCAAAAAGATGTTCTTTCCCCTTAAAAATAAGACAGATCACGCATCGAAAACTTGCTTTCCTGTTATCAAAGCCATCAAGTTCGGCTAACACTTTCCGGATATTGTCATCAAAGCTGCACTGTTCTCCGGCATACCTTGCCGAGAAAACACCCGGCCGCCCATCCAGTGCTTCTATGAAAAGGCCGGTATCATCGGCAAAACAATCCATACCGGTCTTTTCAAAAACAAATCTGGCTTTTTGTTTTGCATTTCCTTCGATGGTGTCCTGATCCTCTGGGATCTCAACATCAAGGTTAATATCTGTCAGGCTGAGAATCCGGAACCGGTTTCCCATGATCTCACGGACTTCCTGTAGTTTATGAAGGTTATTGGTAGCAAATACGAGGTCGGTCATTAGGTCATTTTTCACAATTTCACCGCCTCATCTATTAATCGTGTGATAAGCTCGGTAAATGTCCAGCCATGCGCTTTTGCCATTTTCGGAACAATACTCGCGGCAGTCAATCCAGGAACCGTATTCACTTCGAGGAAATAAAATCGCTTATTGTCATAAATATAATCGAAACGGACGACGCCTTTACAGTTCAGACGTTGAAAAAGATCAACGGAAATAGCCTGGCACTTTTTCGAAACTGAATTGGAAACATTTGCAGGAACTACTTCGTCGGACATACCGGATTTATATTTGGCTTCATAATCGAAAAATTCATTTTTCGGAATGATCTCTGTGACCGGAAAAGCAATGATCTTTCCCTTGCTCCGGATCACGCCGCAGGTGAGTTCACGACCTCCGATAAACTCCTCCACCAGGATTTCATCATCTTCACGGAAGGCTTTCTCCATGGCTTTTTCCAAGTCACTTTTTTTATTAACCTTCGACATACCAACACTCGAGCCACCATTATTAGGTTTAACAAAGACCGGTAACGACAGGTTTTGCAGGATAATGGCTCTCTTATTTGGCTGGTTGGCAAAAAGGTGAACCGATTTAGCCGTTGTGATACCATAGGAGGCAACCACTTGTTTACAGAAATTCTTATGAAACGAGAGTGCGGAGGTGGCCACATCACAGGAAGTATAAGGGATTCCGAGTAAATCAAAATAACCCTGCAATTTGCCGTTTTCCCCGGGTGTTCCGTGGATGGCATTAAAAACCACATCAAAAGTTATTTTTTTTCTGCCAAAAGTCAGGGAAAAATCATTTTTATCGACCGGGAACTCTTTCCTGTCCATACGGCAAATCCATCTCTTTCCGCGGATCAGTATCAGATAAGGCCGGAATTTGTTCCTGTCCATATTCAATTCGACCTGCGTCCCGCTTTTTACCGAGATTCCATATTCGCCTGAATCACCGCCGGCAACGATGGCAATATTCCGCATACCTGTTTTTTTGGGATGCAAAATTAACAGAAAATTGCAGGCGGAAGGAGGAAAATAATTTTGGGTGGATTTGAGTTGGCAGGCGTTCAGGGGAACGAATGGTGCTATGGTGCCATGGTGCAGTGGTGAATTCGTCATTCGTAAATCTTTTACTATCTTTGCCCGAAACACAATAAAACGAGCCATTTCAGGTTAATTTATAAAATCACATAATGGATTTTTTACGGTTTCTTTTTACTAAAAAATTTCTGAAACATTTTTTAATCATGATTGGGATTACGGCTGTCCTGATCTGGATTACGCTGCAATCGCTTTCCTGGTATACCAAACATGATAATTTTATCAATGTTCCCGATTTCCGTACACTTTATATCTATGATGTGCTTGGAAATCCTGATTACCGGGAATTTAATTTTATGGTTATCGATTCAGTTTTTGATCCTCAGAAACCTAAAGGATCGATCCTGTGGCAGGATCCCTTACCCGGTTCAAGGGTAAAGCAGAACCGGATGGTCTATTTTTCCATTGTTACTTTCGTTCCTGAAAAAACTGTGGTTCCCGACCTGAAAGATTTAACCCTGCGACAGGCACAATCATTGCTTGAATCGGCCGGCCTGCGCCTCGGGAAGCTCATGTATATCAAAAGTTTTGATGAAGATGCCGTACAACAGCAATTTTTTGAAGGAAAAGCGGTTGCCCCAGGTGATAAGCTTGATAAAGGTTCAAAAATTGATCTTACCATCGGCATGGGTGCGAAAGCCCAGGAGATGAAAAAAGATACTGCTGCCTATGATATGCTTGAATAATTCAGCTGGTGCCTTGGTGCATGGAAAATTTGAAGATCTAAAAATTTGAAAATGAAAGACCAATTACCAATTACTGATGACTTAATTATCTAATAACTTAATAATCAATTCATTGATGCGCCTGATTTTTTCAACATTTTTCATTTTTATTTTTTCGTTTTCCGGGATATCGCAGGAAATTCTGACAGGGTTACAGATTAACCCGGTTGTAATGGAAAAGGCACGGGAATGGGGCACGATAAAATCCCCCTCCGCCGGCCTGGATACCATTCCATTGACCCTTCCGTTTTTTGATGATTTTTCAAATGGGAATGTTTTCCCTTTGCCTTCAAACTGGATCGACCGTTATGCTTATGTAAATACCGATTTTCCTGTATATCCCATCAACATCGGCGCCGTAACACTCGATGCAATTAATGATTCCGGAAAAATGTATTCCAATGCCGTTCCTGGTCCCCAGACTTTCATCGCCGATTATCTCACATCCCGTTTTATCCGGTTGGATTCCATTTTCCTACCTGTACCGAAAAAACTGGCATCCGCCGATTCAGTATTTCTCAGCTTTTATTATCAGCCTCAGGGCCGGGGATTACCACCCGAAACCACCGATTCCCTTATTCTTCAGTTTCTCCTTCGGCCGGCATATGACAGTATCACTCCCACGGATACCATCCAGATTCCCGATCAATGGCTTACACTTTGGGGAACTGAGGGGATGGCGCTTGATACTTTCTTGTTGAATACCGGCCGGTACTTCCAGCAGGTGATCATACCCATCACGGATACGGCAAAATTTTTTAAGAAAAAATTTCGCTTCAGGTTTTATAACCGCGTCAGTTTAGCCAGCTCAGCCGAACCAAGCTGGCAAAGTAACTGCGACCAGTGGAATATCGACAATGTATATCTGAACTGGGGCAGAAGCAGTTTCGATACCATCTATCCGGAGATTCGTTTCATCCAACGTCCTCCCTCTATGCTCATCAATTATGAGTCGATGCCTTATCCTCAATATTGCGACGATCCAACCAACGAAATAAAGGATACCTTGACTATCCTGATCAGTAACAGGGATATCGTGAATCACTCATCATCATATTCCTACTATGTTACCAACCCGAGCGGAACATTTGCCAAGGCATATGAAGCCGGCAATTATACCATCAAACCTTTTTATACGAATGGATATGTGACTTATCCTCCTTTTGCCCATCCCCCGGTTCCATTTCTTTTCCCTATAAGTCAATCTGACTCAGCCATCTTCCTGATGAAACACATAATCAACGATAATGTCCCCGGTTCCGGTCTTGGTGATACTATTGAAGCTTATCAAAAATTTTATAATTTTTATGCTTACGACGACGGAACACCGGAGGCTGGATATGGTCTTACTCCGGCAGGATCAAAGTTGGCATACCGTTTCAAGTTAAATAAGACGCCCGATACCCTCAGGGCCATCCAGATGTACTTCAACCGGACCCTGAGTAATAATAACCAGCAGTTCTTTTATTTATGTGTTTGGAATGATAATGCCGGGATTCCCGGTGACACGATTTATTCTGAACTGGTCTACCCCTATTTCACGGATAGCCTGAACAAGTTTATCACATACCATCTAAACTTCCCTCTCCGTCTTTCCGGGATTTTTTATGTTGGATGGATACAGACCACGAACGATAATCTGAACCTTGGATTCGATCGATATAATGACCACCAACCCGATATATTCTATAATGTAGCCGGACAATGGTTAAATTCCTCCTACATCGGATCCCTGATGATCCGTCCCATAGTCGGTAAGCCAATTCCACTCGGAACTGAAGATGTTGATTATGACCGCAGAAAATTAACAATCTATCCAAACCCTTGTACAGGCACGACAATTCAAATCGGTATTCCAGGGAAGGAAAATTTAGGGGTATCCACCGAAAACTACAGCTTTTCAATTACTAACTTATTCGGACAAGTTGTGATCAGGGGACCCTTTACACGTTCAATTGACATTTCGAATCTGCCTGACGGATTATATCTCTTTGAATTGAAGAGTTCTTCCGGAATATCCCGGTCAACAGGGAAATTTATCGTTGCACATTAACGGAAATATTTTTTTGCCCGCCATGATTGACAAGCCAGAAATCACGGAAGAATCGAATGAATTATTTGAACATTTCCGGTTTACGGTCGATAAAAAGCAGGCTCCGGTCCGGATTGACAAGTACCTGATGGCCCGGATTGAAAATGCCTCACGCAACCGAATACAGAATGCTGCACGGGCAGGGAATATCTTAGTCAATACCAAAGCAACAAAATCGAATTACAAAGTTAAGCCTCTCGATGTTATATCAATCGTACTGGCGTATCCTCCGAGAGATATCGAAATCCACCCGGAAAATATACCCATCTCAATAGTCTATGAAGACCAGCAGATACTGGTGGTGAATAAACCAGCAGGTATGGTCGTCCATCCTGGTCATGGAAACTTTACCGGCACCCTGCAAAATGCCGTCCTTTATCATTTACAGAATATTCCCGGGAAACCCGATCCGGAGGCGAAGCCTTATCTTGTACATCGTATTGATAAAGACACCTCCGGGATCCTGCTGATAGCAAAAAACGAGCTGGCACAGACCAAATTAGCAAAACAATTCTTTGATCATACCATCGACCGCACATACGTGGCCCTGGTCTGGGGCAATATTAAAAAAGATAAAGGGACTATAACCGGTAATATTGGAAGGGATGTCAGGAATCGGTTTATCATGACTATTTACGATGATGAAGAGAAAGGACGTCATGCGGTCACTCACTACAAAGTACTGGAGCGATTCGGATATGTGACGTTGGTAGCGTGCCAACTGGAAACAGGAAGGACCCACCAGATCCGGGTTCACTTCAAACATATCGGGCATCCGCTATTTAATGATGAAAGCTATGGGGGAAACGCGATTTTAAAAGGAACAACATTTTCAAAATACAAACAATTTGTCGAAAACTGTTTCCGGATGATGCCCCGGCAAGCCCTTCATGCTAAATCACTTGGATTTATACATCCTTCGACAGGAAAACCTATCTCTTTCGATTCAGAACTCCCGGATGACCTGCAATCGGTCGTAGAAAAATGGCGTCATTATCATTCAAACCTAAACGGGGAAAAAGTTTAGATTTATGAAGAAAGTTGGTCAATACCTTGTCTCCCTTTATTTCTGGTGCGGACTATTTCTATTTTCGGCCATCTTATTTCCCTTCTCCTTTCTGATATGGGCATTAACGGTATTTTTTGACAGGCGACTTTTCATCTTGCACAAATACACCTGTTTGTGGTCGACCATCGTACTAAGTCTCAACCCCATCTGGAGAATTCGTGTATCAGGAAAAGAAAAAATAAGAAAAGGAGTCACCTATGTAATGGTGTCGAACCATCAGTCGGGTATGGATATTATCGTCCTCTTTAAACTTTGGGTGCATTTCAAATGGGTTGCAAAAAAATCAATCTATTACTACCCTTTTCTTGGCTGGAATATGTGGTTAAACCGGTATATTGCTCTCGATCGCACCAAAAACAGTAGCATGCGTAAAATGATGGTTGATGTCGATAAAACGTTAAAATCAGGTAATTCCGTGATGATTTTCCCCGAAGGAACCCGTTCCAGGAATGGAAAACTACAGCCATTCAAGACCGGCGCCTTTCACATTGCCCAACAGGCACGGGTACCGATCTTACCCATTGTGATTTCCGGGACTTTTGAAGCAGTTAGAAAGGGAGGATTCCTGGTTTCGAAGAATTATAATATCCAGGCAAAAGTGCTCGATCCCATTCCCTATGAAACCTTTGCTAACCTCGATTCCAAGGAGATCGCTGAAAAAGTGAATTCTATCATTGCCCAACATCTGGTAGTTTGATCCTGGATAAAGGCTAGCTTCGCGAACGATTCTGGATGATTGATCAATGACCTATGACCAATGACTTATTGACTAATTGTCCTGTAAAGCGAATCTCTCTCAACCGGTTCCCTTTTTGTTTCCCTGATCAGAGCAATCATCTGGGAAACGGTCATCGTTGGATTTTGCTCTTCTGCCCCGGCAAGGGAGTATATCTGTGTGGAATCGTTGATGGTGCCATCGAGGTCATCGACCCCAAAGGAGAGCGAGACTTGGGCTAATTTCTTTCCAACTGCCGGCCAGTACGCCTTCAGATGAGGAAAATTATCCAGGTAAATCCTTGCTATGGCATACATCTTCATATCTTCAACTACCGATACCTCGGCAATACCGGCCATCTCGTTATTACCACGATGGAATTTCAAGGGAATAAAAGCATTGAATCCATTAGTACGGTCTTGCAAACGGCGTAACCGTTCCAGGTGATCGATCCGGTGTTCGTAAGTCTCTACATGCCCATAAAGCATGGTTGCATTCGAAGGGATCCCGAGCTGATGGGCGGTTTCATGTATTCCGAGCCAGGCCTGCGATGTTGATTTCATGCCGCATATCGATTTCCGGATCGTCTCATCAAAGATTTCCGCCCCCCCGCCAGGGATGGAATCGAGACCACATGATTGCAGAAAAAAAAGACCTTCAGCGAAAGTCATTCCTGCTTTTGTAATCATATAATCCAGTTCAACTGCCGAATAAGCCTTGATATGCAAATCCGGCCTGATTTCCCTGATCTTCTTAAGTAATTCCCCGTAATAACGGATATCCCTTCCGGGATGAACAGCCCCCGTAATATGCAGTTCCCTTACGGTTTGGTCTTGTTCCCTGACTTTATTGAGCATTTCATCGACCGTGAGTTCCCACTTTTTTCGGCTAAAATGATGGGAATAAGAGCAAAAACTGCATTTGTTGACACAAATGTTTGTTGGTTCAATGTGGAAATTACGGATAAAATAAGCGTGATTCCCGTTTTTCCGTTCCTTGACATGATCGGCCAGCATCCCCAGGAAACCAAGTCCGGAACTCTTGAATAATAAGAGTGCTTCATCCGGGCTGATTCTTTGTCCATCGTATATTTTCCGGGCAATGGTATCAAACCTGCCCAACGAATGATTCATTTAGCGTTGCTTTATAAGCTTGATCCCCCGGGCTGACTTTTCCGCATTAACGGTTAAAAAATAGATTCCGGGAGTCAGGTTTTCAAGGTCTATCTGGATATGATTCTGACCCCTTAAAAAATAATCGCCATGAAAGACTTCATCACCCACAACGTTGTAAACCCGAATGGAAAATTTGTCGTTAAGGCCGGGAATCTCAATATTCACTTTATCCCTGAAAGGATTTGGAGTAGCTTTGACGGTTGGTATGACAGGATGCTCCCCGACCGATAAGTGGATCCCACCCAGGATCATAGTGTTCGTATTATCGGGATCGAGCCAGTATTTCAAAGCCAGTAGAGAGTCGCTACCATTTTTATCCCAATGGTAGGAAAATCTTCCGTAATAATCGGGTAAATAAAGGCTGTCGCAGGAGGAGTCGCCCCCGGTAAGGGTACCGACCAGGTGACCGCTGTTATCAAAGATCGGTGAGCCTGAGGATCCTCCTTCGGTGACTCCGTGTCCATTCGCGGTAGCCACCCAGGTAGTTTTCCAGTGCGTCAGAAATGGTTGGCTACTCCACGATGATGGTTGCAATGGATCATTGTAAGTAGAAATTTTTTTAATATCTCCCTCGGGATGATGAATTCCTACACCGGGAGCAGATGGTGTTTCTTCCCGACTCCATCCGTTAAAAAAAACATCCCAGGTTACCGGAATATTTTGATTCAATAGAACAAGATAAAAGTCCGATCCAAGATTCGGTCCGTCGCCGCTGTTTGCAACAAGGTGGGCTCCTGTCATCGATTTATAGAATGGTTCAGTGGGTGGATTAGGACAGCTGGTTGATTCATAATTAAAATAAAAAATCCATTTATTCAGATCAATGGATGTGGCTCCTTGACCGCAATGGTCTGCAGTTAGAAAATAGGGTTTGCTATCATTTCTTACATTATTTACCAGCGACCCCGAACACCAGTATGAAAAAGATCCACGTTTGACCGCAACACGGGCGACTCCTTTTTTCTGTTGCTGCCATGATATCCCTTCTATACAATTTATGTTTACTTCACATTTTCCAGCCTGTCCAAAATCATCTGTAACTTTATTGGGATCCCTGACCCCACGATAAGCATAAGATATTTCAGATACATGCAGCCGGGGAAGAGGGTCTTCCTGATATGGATTATTATATTCCATAGTAAGCTGGTCTCCGGGAATCAGTTCCGTCGCAAAAGTCTTTTGAGATTCATTATTAAGGGAAGTAAACGCTCCAAGGAGTTTTGTCCGAATCGGATTATATACAAATAAACTCCCATATTCAGGTAATTCGAAATCATCAAAATATAAGGTTAAGGCGAGTGCTCCGGCTGCTTTTATGGTAAGCCTCCAGATAGAAGAACCATCCGGTGCTTTGATCCATGTCCCGGTGTTCCCGATACCCAGATCAACCGGGATATTTACTGCAAAACGATACGGAACAGGCGATTGATTATCTTCATTTTTCAGACTATCAAGCGCCGGAGGGTAAATAGTTACTACTTCCCTGATATCAGGAGCTATAGAGAAAGTAAAGCTCTTTGGTAGCCCTCCCTGGCTGATTTGCGCTGAAATCCCGAAAACCGATCCAAAATAGAAGATCGTTGTGAGGATTATTAGGCGATCAAGTGTCCTAACGATCATAAGGTGGATGACGAGTGTAATTATATTTTGAAAATACAAAAGTAGTGTTTTCGGATATGGTAAAAAAAACTACTTTTATCCCCGCTAAATTCATTTCCATAACAAATAATATTCTATGACTCAGACGATCAACTTAAAGAAAGACCCGCCGGCATTGTTTCGCTGGATTGTGCTAATATTCATCAGCATTGCCATGTTCGGCAACTATTATATTTACGACAGTATCAGTCCGTTAGCCGATGTATTAAAGTCACAGTTGAAATTCAGCGACAGTGATATCGGGCTGCTGCAAGGCATCTATAGTTTCCCGAACATTATCATGGTGCTGATCGGCGGATTGATCATCGACCGGATCGGCACAAAAAAAGCTGCCTTACTCTTTTCGCTTTTTGTTTTTGCCGGTGCATTAATCACCACCCTGCGTGGCAACCTTTTCCTGATGGCCACCGGTCGTCTGATATTCGGATTGGGCGCCGAATCGATGATCGTAGCCATTACTACCGTCGTTGCGCAATGGTTCAAGGGGAAAAAATTATCTTTTGCATTTGGACTCAACCTTACTGTAGCACGGCTTGGATCTTTCCTTGCCCTTAATTCGCCATCATGGGGAAAAAGCCTTTACTTAAACTGGCAAAGTCCATTGTGGATTTCGGTGGGTGTAGGGGTAATCAGTGTCGTGACTCTGGTCATTTTTTACTTCATCGACACCTATGCGCAAAAAACGTACAACCTTGGAAAAGAAGGTGAACAGGATAAAGTAATTCTTTCCGATGTCTTTTCTTTTGTAAAACAGCGTCTGATCATAGGGATTTCTATGCTGGTGATCGCTGCGGTGATGATCAACCTGGTATTTAAAGACCAAGTCGAATTAATCCTACAGATCGTTATCTATGTCCTGATTATTGTATTTTCATTGCTCAATTACAAGGCATTCAGCAAGTCATACTGGTTCATCGTGCTTCTGTGTATTACTTTTTATTCAGCGATGTTCCCATTCCAGACTTTTGCCATTAAATTTTTCCAGGAAGCTCATGGCGTAACCCGAGAATATGCCGGTTTCCTTTCAAGCATGCTAACTCTGGCAGCCATGGTCTTCACCCCCTTGTTCGGATTGCTCTCCGACTTTATCGGACGACGTTCGTTGCTAATGATGCTTGGATCACTCCTGATCATACCGGTTTATCTGATGATGGGATATACGGATGTTAGCCTGATCATTCCTATGAGCATCATGGGAATTGCTTTTTCTCTTGTACCAGCCGTGATGTGGCCGTCTGTAGCCATCGTATCGGAACCGTCCAAGCTGGGAACAGCCTACGGTTTGATGACTATGATCCAGAATATTGGGTTGTTTGGTTTCAACATTGTGATTGGTCATGCCAATGATATTTCCCATGCCAGCGCTTCAAATCCTGGCGGCTATCATCTTGGCATGTGGATTTTCAGTTCCCTTGGATTCTTTGGACTTTTCTTTGCTTTGTTGTTGAGACGTAGTGAACTTGGGCCTTTTTCACATGGACTCGAAAACGGAACAGCTTTCAAGAAAAAACGATGAAAATCCTGCTTGTAGCCGCTACGGAATTTGAAGTCCGTCCACTTCTTGCTCATCTTCTCCCGATGCAGGTAGATGATAAACTCATGCGGAATTACAGGTTGGAAAAGCTGGATATCGACCTCCTCATCACCGGTATTGGAATGATTCATACCGCTTTTCACCTGGGAAAGGTATTGGCGGCTAAAAAATATGATTTTGCTATAAATGCCGGTATCGCAGGTGCCTATAATTCCACTACGGAATTGGGAAAGGTGGTTAATGTCACGAGGGAATGCGTCGCAGAATTGGGAACAGAGGAAGGGGAAAGGTTTCTTTCTTTTTTTGAACTTGGCCTTATGGATCCGAATGTTTTTCCTTACCGATCGGGATATCTGTTTAGTGAAAAATGGCCGGATCTTCCTACCCTGCGTGATTTGCCCCGGTTACCGGGCAACACGGTAAATCAAATTCATGCCTTACCTGAAACCATTGATGCCCTGAAGCTTCAATATCCTGCGGAAGTGGAAACCATGGAGGGCGCTGCATTTTTATATGGCTGCCTGTTTGAAGGTATACCTTGTGTTCAGATAAGGTCCTTTTCAAATCATGTCAGGGAAAGGGATAAATCCCATTGGCAGATTCCTCTGGCTGTCGATAACCTGAATAAAACGGTAATAAAAATCCTGCAGGAACTATGTACATAAAGCTGGCCTTTTCTCCCTGTCCGAACGATACTTTTATTTTCGATGCGATGGTTCACGGCAAGATCGATACGGAAGGGTTGGGATTTGACTACCGGATGGATGACGTAGAATCTTTGAACCGGCTTGCCCTTGCAGGAACAATCGACATGGTCAAGATCAGTTACCACGCCTGGCTTTACCTGACCAATCAATATATTCTCCTCAACAGTGGCAGCGCTCTGGGATTTGGTAATGGACCTTTGCTGATTGCAAAGCATGAGTTTCCCGTGGAAAAGCTTAAACAAATTACGGTGGCAATCCCGGGAGAGTATACTACCGCCCATCTCTTGTTCAGGATTGCTTTCCCTGAAATTGAAGGAAAGCAATTCATGATCTTTTCGAAAATTGAAGATGCCATCCTGGCCGGGCGGGTCGACGCCGGCGTTATCATACATGAGAACCGTTTCACCTATGAACAAAAAGGTTTGAAGAAGATTATTGATTTGGGACAGTATTGGGAAAGCCTTACCAAATCACCGATCCCGCTTGGAGGAATTGTTGTACGGAAAACGTTTAAGGAGGAGATCATAGCTAAACTTCAACGGATCATGCACAGGAGTGTGATCCATGCACTTGAACATCCCGCTAATGCAATGCCGTTTGTCAGATGCAACGCAAAGGAGATGGATGAAGAGGTGATGAAAAAACATATCAATCTTTATGTCAATGACTTTTCCGTTGACTTGGGTACCGCTGGGAAAAAAGCTGTTTCGCAGCTTCTCCATATCGCAAGGGAAAGGGGGCTTGTAAAATGAAGTCAAATCTGGCTTTTGATGATATTGAACATACATTACAGCGTGCGATTGCATACGGCTGGTTGCGAGAGGAAGATTCAGCCATAATGTTTTATAATCTTTCTTATCTGGAAGAAAGAATCCGCTACCTGAAATTGCTCTTTCCGGCGACTGCTCTTCACGGACTGGCAGTCAAAGCCAATCCGCTGATACGCATCATGGAGGTCACTAAGAAATTGGGAATGGGTGTGGAAGCAGCATCCATGGGAGAAGTCAGCCTGGCATTAAAAACCGGTTACCTGCCGGATCAAATTGTGTATGATTCGCCGGTGAAGACTTTTCAGGAACTTGAATTTGCTTTAAAGACGGGGATTCATATCAATATCGACAATTTTTCGGAACTCAATCGAGTAAATAAATTACTCAATACCTTTTCCTCCGAAAGTACCATCGGAATAAGGATCAACCCTCAGGTAGGTGTCGGATCGATTCTCGAATCAAGCGTCGCGGGCGAATATTCCAAATTCGGGGTACCCATTAAAACAGAACACGCAGCCCTGGAAAAGGCATTCCTCGATTATCCATGGCTTACCGGGGTCCACCTTCATGTAGGCTCCCAGGGCTGTGCATTATCGCTGCTGATTAACGGACTCTGCATTTTATATGACTTTACGCTGGAAATTAACGAGAAGAGACAACGAATGGGGCTGGTTCCGGTTAATATTTTTGATATCGGAGGCGGACTGCCGGTTTCCTATCAAAGTGATTCAGAGCCACCATCCATGGAAGAATATGTAAAGGCTATTCGGAAACGTACACCCCGTTTACTGACAGCCGACTTCCGACTGATAACTGAGTTTGGACGCTGGATATACACTAACAGCGGTTGGACGGTGAGCCGTGTGGAATATGTCAAGCGTGATCCCGGGATCAATACTGCTATGATCCATACGGGAGCTGACCTTTTCGTTCGTGAATGTCTGAATCCTCGCGACTGGCAGCATGAATACTCTGTATACGATCCGTCGGGGAAGAGAAAGACCGGGCAGGATAAACATGCTTATAACCTGGCAGGACCTCTTTGCTTTTCAGGTGATATCCTGGCCAAGCGCGTGGAACTGCCACGGATCGAAGAAGGTGATTACCTGGTCATTCACGATAGCGGAAGTTATACCTTTAGCTTGTGGTCGCGTTATAACAGCCGGCAGACACCGCGTATACTTGGGTATATTAACGGTGGTGAGCAATTTGAAATAATCAAGGAGCGGGAGACATTCGAAGAATTATATGGGTTTTGGAAGTAGTTAGCAGACGAGTAGACAAGTGGACAAGCGGACAAGAGGACAGGCGGACAAGTTACCTGGTAACTCGGTAACTTGGTAACTCAGTCAACTTTACCTATATTTGCTTTACCAAACCCGTACTCTATGATCATCGTCACCGGCGCTGCCGGATTTATCGGAAGTTGCCTGGTAAGTAAGCTGAATAATAAAGGGATCAAGGAGATTGTTATTGTTGATGATTTCTCGAACCCTGAAAAAATAAAGAACTATACCCACAAAGCCTACCGGGAACAGGTGAACCGCAAGGATTTCTTTGAGTGGTTCAGCAAGCATTTTTCAGAGGTTAGTTTCATTTTCCATATTGGCGCAAGGACCGATACGACTGAATTTAACATGTCGGTGTTTGAAGAACTTAATCTCAATTACAGCAAACAGATATGGAAAACCTGCACGCGCCATAGGATACCACTTATTTATGCCTCTTCTGCCGCGACTTATGGTGGTGGGAAGTTGGGTTATAGCGATAATCATTCACTGGTGAGCCGGTTAAAACCGTTGAACCCTTATGGGATCTCCAAAAATGAATTTGATAAATGGGTGTTGGCTCAAACGGTAACTCCTCCTTATTGGTATGGACTGAAATTTTTTAATGTATATGGGCCCAACGAATATCATAAAGGACGGATGGCATCGGTGGTGTTTCATGCATATAATCAGATCCTGGATCCAGGATCAGTTCGGTTGTTCAGGTCATATAATCCTGATTATCCCGACGGAGGTCAATTGCGGGATTTCATATACGTGAAGGATGTGGTCGACGTGATTTATTTCCTGATGAACCATAAGAAGGATTCGGGAATTTATAACCTCGGGACAGGTAGGGCAAGAACATTCCTGGATTTGGTAAATGCTGTGTTCACTGCCCTCAGCCTGCCCTCAAAAATTGAATTTATTGATACTCCGGCGGATATTCGTGATAAATACCAATATTTTACAGAAGCCAGGATGGAAAAACTTCGATCCATCGGGTATGCTAACCCCTTTTTTACCCTTGAAGCTGGTATCGAAGAGTATGTTCAAGGATACCTGCTATTAAGTTCCGTTTTTTGAAAGTCTGTTAATTATTGTTAAAACCAGGTACAACATAACAGTTATGTTCCATTTTGACTATCTTTGATAATTATTACCTGGAATTTTAATTAAATATTTCGTAAAATTTTTCACTGTTAACGACATGGTGAAGAATTTTTTTATGTCAATCTGTCTCCTCTCATGGTGAATAATAAAACCAACATATATCTCTTAAATTTTCAAAAAAAGTTCATTTAAAATGTTAATTATGAAAAAGATTTTACTATTCTTATTGGGTCTCTTTTTAACATCGTCGGTGATCGGTCAGACTGTGTCAGTCTATACCTTTTCACAGTCTTCCGGAACCTTTACCGCCATAACAGGCGGAACAGTTTTAGGGACAGGAGCTTTCGATGATAACGTTTACGCTAATAATCCTATAGGATTTACATTTTTGTTTAGAAATGTTGCTTATACGGTATTCAGCGTCAACGCTAATGGCTGGCTTTGCATGGGGGCGACCGCTTCGAGCAGCTATACTCCCCTTAGTACCGGCGTTTCAAACAATGTAGCTTGCGCAATTGGCAGGGATTTACAGGGACTTGCCAATGGAGAACTTCGATATGAGCTTATAGGAACGGCCCCTAACCGTACCCTTGTACTTCAATGGTTGCATGTTAAAAAGTATGGTTCAACCGGTTCAGGTGATGATTGGAATTTCCAGATAAGGTTAAATGAAACAACCAATGTCATAGACATTGTTTATGGGACTTTTACAACGAATACTACAAGCACAACCGTACAGGTCGGTTTACGCGGAGCCACCAATGCCGATTTTAACAACCGTACCACAACTACCGACTGGGCTGCGACTACGGCAGGTGGATCCAACTCGGCTTCCTGTACCTTATCAAATACCGTATTCCCGGCTTCCGGGCAAATATTTACGTTTACTCCTCCCCCTCCTCCCCCTACGATTGCTTATACTCCATTGATGAATACTTCTTCCACGGCCCCGCGCACTCTCACAACTACGATAACTTCACCTGCAGGCATTCCCACCAGTGGGATCGGTCTCCCGATGTTATATTGGAGAATCGACGCAGGCAGTTGGACAGGAGTGCAGGCCAACTGGTCAACCGGCAGCACCTATAATTTTACTTTTGGTGGCGGTGTGGTTCTTGGTAATGTCATTCAATATTACGTTGTCGCACAAGATGCCGCTGTCACTCCTTTGTTGTCGGCATTGCCGTCAGCCGGCGTTGGCGCTTTGACACCAAACCCACCTGCTGCTGCATCCCCTCCAACAACTCCTTATTCCTATACGATCGTTGGACCAATTTGCGGAACAAAAATGGTAGGAGCCGGTGGAGACTATGCAAACCTTACGGCTGCAGTCGCTGCGCTGAACGGAAGCGAGATAACCTGCCCGGTGGTATTTTTATTAACTGCATCCTATACTTCTGCTGGAGAAACATTCCCTATTGTTATTCAACCGAATATAGGTTCAAGCGCAATCAACACGGTTACAATAAAACCGAATACAAGTGTATCGCCAACTATTTCCGGGTCTTTTGCAAGTGGAGCCCTGATTAAGATTCTTAATAATTACACAATCATCGATGGATCAAATTCAGCTGGGGGTACTTCCCGCGATTTGACAATTACTAACACCTCTGCTACCAGTCCGTCGGTAGTTTGGTTTGGTTCGACAGGCACGATACCTATAATTGGATCTTCTTTATTAAATTGTATTATCAATAATGGAGTAAATACCAGTTCTGCGGTCGTGATTTCCGACGGAACGACTTTGGGAAACGCCGGTTACTTTAATACCATGACCATATCGAACAATGCTGTTCGAAACGCTTACATCGGTGTTTATGTAACGGGTGGAACGGTTCCCCAGAACGGTTCCAACCTGTTTCTGACCAATAACAACCTGGATGCCAGCGGTACCAATGCAATCCGTTATTGCGGTTTATATATGCAAGGTGTTAATGGAGTAACGGTCTTTGGAAATACCATAGCTAATTTCTCCAACACTGAAGATGAAGACGATAGAGGAATATGGTTAGCCACCGGAACGATCAATGCATCCGTTGAAAAGAACATTATCCATGACATCAGCTATGGGGCAACCGGTGGATATGGCGCACATGGTATTGCAGTCTCTACCGGACAGACAGGCGCCAACGTCAACATTATCAATAATGTTATTTACAACATTTGGGGTGATGGTTATAATTACACGGGTTCATATTTTGGTGACAATCCTTTTGGCATCTTTGCTTTCACCGCCCAGACAGGCATTAATATTTATTTTAATTCCATCAATATGTATGGGGCTGTCCTGAACCATGCCAACGCCCTGTCAGCAGGGATCGTTCTTGGTACCGGTACCGTGGCAAGTATTAAAAACAATATGATCGTTAACAACCTTGGAGTGAGCAGCGTTTACGGATATGGCGCTACAGCTATTTTTGCCCAATCCTCCAATACTCAATTTGCTGCCGGCGGACTGGATTACAATAACTATTATGTGAATCCGGCTATCGGAGTAAAGAATCTTGGTATGATCGTAACGACCGGTTATACAACCTTGAGTACATGGCAACCTGCATGCGGAAACCAGGATATGAATACCTTCAATCTTGATCCGTTATACACTTCAAATTCAAACCTTCTGCCAACAAATGCTTCCTTGAGAAACAAGGGGATTTATATTGGCATGGTTACGACAGATATAACGGGGGCATTCCGGACGAATCCTCCGGACATCGGCGCTTATCAGTTCTCGCCTGTTCATGTTGTTACGACCAATCCCGCAACCAATATCGGCCTAACCACCATGACACTTAACGGAAATATCAATCCCGGTAACCTTACCGTTACCTCAGGTTTTGAATATGGCCTTACCACTTCCTACGGAACTTCCGTAGCCGGGGTTCCAGCGACCGTGACTTCTCAGCAAGACATCTCTGCCAATATTACAGGTTTAGCTATGAATACCCTCTATCATTACCGCGCGACAGGTACCAGCGGTAGTTTAGTGGTTAATGGTGGTGATATGACATTTACCACAGCCGGACCTCCCGTAATTACCACTACTGCTGCCACCATCGTCGGGGCGACATTTGCAACAATGAACGGGACAGCAAATGCCAACAATGATAATACGACATTATCATTTGAATATGGGACAACTCCGGCTTATGGAAGTACTGCTGATGGAGTTCCTCCGACGGTTTCAGGGAATACCACTACTAATTTCAATGCTACAATAACAGGATTGACGATCAACACTACTTATTATTACAGGGCAGTAGGTGTCAACGGTGGAGGAACAACCTATGGGGTCCAGATGACGTTTTATACGACTTGTGTAGTACCTCCTGCCCCCGGCGCTATATCTGGTCCTTCGGGTGTCTGCAAGAATGGAACAGGCTATGTTTATTCTGTTGAACCGGTTCCCTATGCTTTCGTTTATCTCTGGACTTTCCCGGTTGGCTTCACCATTACATCTTACCCTAATTCAAACACCGTAACGGTAGATGTTTCCGGTTCCGCAGTATCTGGTATAATATCCGTCAGAGCCCAGAGTGATTGCGGCGCCATCGGGAATCCATCAAACTTAAATGTAACGGTCAATAATTTACCTACCCCTAACGTGACAGGTAACTCCCCTGTGTGTCAATCCGCATCCAATGATTATACAACAGAAGCAGGGATGAGCAATTATCAGTGGACTGCCTCACCTGATGGAACTATTACACCGTCAACAAACCCGCAGGTAGTTTCTATCAGTTGGCCCACCACCGGTGCAAAGACAGTTGGTGTGGTATATACAAACCCATCAACCGGTTGTACCGCAGCCTCTCCCGGTATTTTACCGGTGATTGTAAATGCAGCTCCCGTACCGACAATCAGTGGTACATCTTCTCTATGCGTAAATTCAGGATATTATTATTACTCAACGGAAGCCGGCAAAACCAGCTATGTTTGGGGAGTCTCATCCGGTGGAACAATCGTTTCGGGACAAGGCACATCGACTGTTGAAATAAATTGGACACTCTCCGGTGCTCAATATGTTACAGTGAATTACAACAATTCCGATGGATGCTCTGCTCCAAGTCCGACGGTTTATGATGTCACTGTCGAAGCGCTTCCTGAAGCAGCCGGTTCCATTACCGGAACCTCTGGTGTTTGTGAAGGAGAGTCGGGGATTGCTTATTCTGTTGCAACGATTACTGGTGCAACAACCTATGTATGGACACTTCCTGCTGGCGCTACGATTGCTACCGGAGATGGGACTAACGCCATCACCGTGGATTTTGCCGCTAATGCTTCTTCAGGCAATATCACTGTTTATGGAAACAGCCTTTGCGGAAACGGAACTGTATCGCCTGACTTCCCGGTTACAGTCACACTTATCCCGGCAGATGCCGGAACTATAACTGGTCCGGTTTCTGTTTGTGCCGGTTCTGTAGGTGTAGCATTTTCAGTTCCCCCGATAAGCGGTGCTACCGGATACGACTGGATTTTGCCTCCGGGTGCAACCATTGCCTCCGGCGACAATACCGAGAATATCACGGTTGATTTCGCCGATAACGCCGTTTCCGGAAATATTACCGTCGCAGGCACCAACTCCTGCGGCACCGGTACAGTATCTCCTAATTTCAGTTTGACGGTAATTCCGAAACCTGCTGCTCCGGTTATCACTATCGATGGAATAATCCTTTCCAGTAATTATGTCAACGGAAATCAATGGTTCTATAACGGAGCTCCGATTACCGGCGGGACCGCACAAACACAGCTTGCAGAATATTCCGGCTGGTATTGGGATGTAGTCACCGTCGACGGTTGTGAATCCGATACATCGAACAACATTTATGTTAATATAACGGGGATTGATGAACCGCTTAATTCACGGTTTGTAGTCTATCCCGTTCCTAATGACGGACATTTTACCTTACAAATGTACCTCGCAAAAGAAGAAACCTTTGATGCCAACGTTTACAACAGCATCGGAGCTTCCATCTATATGAAAAAGGATATCGTTGTGAAGGGACAAACCGATATGACCATAAACCTGAGTCCATTACCGACCGGTATATATACGATCGTTATGCGTAACAGCGAACACAGGATCATCAGGAAGTTCATGGTAAACAAATAAACTGAACAACAGCATGACTGTGCCTAAGTTGCCGGTCAATGTCTGATAAAAAAAAAGTCCTGTCGCCACCGGCAGGACTTTTTTTTTAATTGAAAAAATAAAAGGAGAGAAGTCAAGTTTAACTAAATTTGCCGATTATTTTTAACGATTATAACAAATACGTCCAATCCTTACGATATGAAAAAGGTAACAATTTTACTGATCGCTTTGACTTTCATTGTTTTAGTACCATTCCAAAGCTTCTCCTCAATGTTTCCTCCCGAAGATCTGAAGCTTGCTCCTGAGCAGGGACAAGTCGTAAAAGATACCCTAAAGCCAAAAACCGGTGACTGGGTTTCCCTTCACATGCTCTATACAACAAAAATTAAAGGAGTCGACACAATCCTATACAACAGTAAAGTTATTTTGAAAGGAGCTCCACTGGTTACACAACTTCCTCCTTCCGAATTCAAAGGGGATCTTTTTGAAAATATTAGGTCATTGTCACGTGGCGATAGCATTACTTTTCAAATCAACGCCGATTCTCTTTTTTTGAGAACATTCCGGATGCCACAGCGACCCCCATTTATCGACAGCAACAGTGTCGTGACTTTCCATGTGACCTTACTCTCCATCGATTCACCGGAGGATATGAAAAACAGGGAAGAAGTTAATTTGAAGAAATACCTGGAGGAGAATAAAATCACAGTCCAGCCAAGAGCTTCTGGCATCTATTTTATTGAAACCATCCAGGGCTCCGGATTAAAGGTTGATACGGGCTGTATGGTAAAATTAAATCTCCGTGTTTCTTTGATTGACGGGAAACTACTCTTCAATTCTGCCGACCGTCCCGAACCCATCAAATTCAGGTATGGAAAACGGTTTGACACCCGCGGTGTTGATGAAGGAATCGGTTTGATGAAAAGTGGCGGTAAAGCGACCATTGTTGTTCCATCAAAAATGGCCTTTGGTGAACAGGGTAAAGGAGCCGTGGTCCCGCCTTATTCGGCACTGGTCTATGAAGTGGAAATCGTTAATGTTCAATCCAAGGCCGATTATGATAAAGAACAGGCTGAATTGAAACTTAAAGAGGCTCAACAGAAAGAAGCGGCTCAAAAAGAGGAAGCCCAGCAACTCCAAAAGTATTTAATGGATAATAAAATCACCGTAAAACCGACACCAAGCGGGCTTTTCTATATTGAGAAAGTGAAAGGAACCGGACCACAACCGGTTCGCGGAGACCGGGTGTCGGTTCATTATACCGGTACATTACTGAATGGTAAAAAGTTTGATTCCTCCTTCGATCGAAATGTTCCATTCGGATTTAATCTCGGGAAAGGACAGGTAATCAAGGGTTGGGACGAAGGTATCGCAATGATGCGACAAGGGGGAAAAGCAATTCTTATCGTTCCATCCAATATCGCTTATGGAGAAAGGAGCATGGGTGAAATACCTCCTTTTGCCACGCTGGTGTTTGAAGTTGAGTTGTTGGAAGTCAAGCCGGGGGTAACCAAATGATCTCTGATCCCGGCAGAACAGGGAAAAACTTTCTATTTTTGTTCTGACCATTAATCTCTTTCGACCGGTGATAAAAAACATCCTGGCCTGTCTGTTTTTCTTTCTGTCAATACTAAAACCATGCTTTTCACAATATTTTTCAACCGGACAAGATCCGGCATCCATTCATTGGCGACAGATCAAGACCGGCAAGTATAAGATCATCTATCCCGAATCATTTGAGAAAAAAGCGCAATACCTCGCCAATATTATGGATCTGGTTAGTAAAAATGAGACCTATACGCTGTCGGCGAAAGTCCCGCGCATTCCTATCATCATTCACAATCAATCGTCTAGCTCCAACGGAGTTACAGCATGGGCTCCTAAGCGTATAGAACTCTATTCCTGCGCTCCACAACAGACTTACGCAGAGGAATGGCTTGAACAGCTTACCCTACATGAATACCGCCATGCCGTACAAATAAGTAAGCTCAACCGGGGATTCACCAAGGCATTGTATTGCCTATTCGGAGAGCAGGGAACCGGTGCAGTATTGGGATTGTTTATCCCCTCCTGGTTTCTAGAAGGAGATGCCACTATCACCGAAACTGCGCTCAGCAAGACTGGAAGAGGGCGTTCGGCTCTTTTCGAGAGTCCGCTTCGTTCCCAGCTTATCGAAAAAGGTCCTTACTCTTATGATAAAGCAGTCTTAGGTTCATACAAAACCTATGTCCCGAATGCTTACTTTCTTGGCTATTACCTGGTTGGACAAGCCCGTAAGAAATATGGCCCCGGTCTCTGGAACTCGGCACTCGATAAGGTTGCCAAATATCCATTTATGGTCGTTCCCTTCAATTCGGGGATCAGGAAAGTGACGAAGTTGTCGAAGGTAAGACTTTATAAACAAACCCTGTCGGGGCTGGAGGACGAATGGAGGCTGCAGGTAATAGCCTCCAACCACCGGATTCCAAGGTACCTTACCCGGCGGAATCCGCAAAACTTTTCAATCTATACCCATCCGCTCTACCTAAATGACTCAACGATCCTCGCCGATAAATCCTCCATGGACGATATTGATCGTTTTGTTCATATCAACCGCAGAACCGGTAAGGAAAAGGTCCTGTTGACCCCCGGGAATCACATTAGCGGAACAACTTCCATCGCCGGTGATTTTATCGTTTGGTCGGAACAGGAACCCGATCACCGGTGGCAGAATAAAGATTATGCAGTGATCAAATTGTATGATCTAAAAAAACATAAGATCCGTCAACTTACACACAAAAGTCGTTACTTCGCTCCTATCGTCTCCCCCGACGGTACCCAGGTTGCGGCTGTATATACTGCTACCGATAACTCCTGTTCAATCCATATTCTGAATATTTTATCCGGGAAGGTAATAAGAGTCTATCCGATCAATGACTATGCTACTGCGATCACTCCTAACTGGTCGCCCGATGGCACAAAAATCGTATTTGCCTTGTTGAATGAAAAAGGAGAAACCATTGCCGTTCTGGATGTCAAAACAGGTAAAATTCAGTACATTTTACCCTTTGAATACCAGGAATTTAATGGCCCATCTTACTTTTATCATCGATATATCATTTTCAGCGTCGATTATTCCGGGATCGAAAACCTGTATGCTATCGATACCCTGACCAGGGAAAGATTTCAAATTACTTCGGGGAAGTACGCTTCCCTTGATCCCGATTTTTCTTCGGATAAAAAATTCCTGCTTTATTCCGACTATACATCCGATGGACTCATGGTAGCGGAGACGGAAATAGATACCAACCATTGGATACCGATCAGTAAGGTTAATGACCTTTCCATTAAACTCGGAGATGCTCTTGCAAGACAGGAAAAAGCTAATATCCAGGACAGTGTGTTGCTCCGGAGAATATACAAAATGAACCGGTCCGACAATTATGACCTGGTGCGCGACACCATTCAGGGAAAAATTTTTGAGTCAAAAAATTACTCAAAAATAGGCAACCTGTTCAATCCCCACAGCTGGGCCCCTGGATCCATTGATATCAACAGCTACGCGGTTCATCCCGGAGTTTCGGTACTGATGCAGAATGCGCTCAGCTCAACTCTTGCATCAGCCGGGTGGCAGTACAATGTTAATGAGATGACGGGTATGTTCTATGCCAATCTTAGCTATCAGGGCTGGTACCCGGTATTCGATTTCCTTTTCTCGATCGGCAACCGGGCTGCCAACGCCCGTATCCAGGAAACGAACGAGCTTTACCGGTTCACCTGGCAGGAGACAAAATTCCAGGCAACCGTCAGTATTCCATGGAATTTCTCCCACGGCAAGTATAACCGTTCTTTGCAACCATCCATCGGCACATCACTGATCAATATCGTTAAAAATGCTTCCACTCCTTATCAGTTCACTAATGGCCTGATACCGACCATGGATTACCGTATTTACGCCACACAATATCTGCGTTCCGGGATCAAAGACCTATATCCCCGTTGGGGTCAGGCCATCGAGGTTATCTTCCGTAATTCCCCTTTCAAGGGTAACAACATGGGTTCTATTTTCGGAACCAACCTCAGTTTATATTTTCCCGGTATTTTCCGTCATCATGGGATCTGGTTGTATGGAGGATATCAGCAGGAATGGGAAAAGGATGATGTCTCCTATACTTTTGCGGATATTATCAGTTATCCCAGAGGATATACAGGGGCTAATGACCAGCAACTTCTGTCGCTTGGATTCAATTATAAGTTCCCGCTGTTTTATCCCGACTTCAGTGCCGGCTCCGTACTTTATTTCAAGCGTTTCAAGCTGAACCTCTTCTACGATTGGGCTGAGGGCTGGGATACCGGCAACTTAAACCGCTATATGACCACCGGCGCCGAGTTAACTGCCGATCTGCATATCCTTCGTTTCCTATACCCCTTCGAACTGGGATTGCGCACCATGTTCTTCCCCATAACCAGCACCTGGGGATTCGAGTTTATGTGGGCGGTGAATATTTAATTACCTTACCTTATCGCTACCAGTGGAATCGGAGGTACCTTCGCACCGGCAATCTTCATCGGGGCGATAAGCCGTTTCTTTGTAGCCTATGTAATCAACCTGACCACTAAATCTTAAATTTCTTCTCGTAGCTTCTTACTGCGAACAGGATGATCCTGTAAGTAAGATAAATGACAACGGGCCATAGAAGAAATTCCAATATCGAAGTCCAGTACATAACGGGTTCCTTTTAATAAGTATGTGATCCGGTTTCCATTTCGGCAGCATCGATCTTTTTCCTGTTAATCGACCGCCACGCATAGATGATATATGCAAGTACAAACGGCACCAGCAGCGAAACATAACTCATGACCGTGAGGGTATACCGGCTCGAAGAACTGTTTTGGATGGTAAGCGAGCTTTGCAGGTCATACGTCGATGGATAAAACGCCGTATGGTTAAATCCTGCGACCAGGAAGAGCGCCATCACCGTAAAAACCGTTCCGATCCCAGCGAACCATATACCTTTCGATCCATATTTTGAAAAGAAGAATAAGGCACAACCAATACCTGTTAACACCAGGATGACACCCATCAGGAACAGGATCAGTACAACCGGCATGTGTAACAGGTTGTTCAGGTATTTAAAGTCTTCCATGAAAACCGTTCCGGAGACCGGATCGACGCCAAAACCTTTTGAAAATACGAGGGTAAATAGGTAAGCAAGGAAAAATACCAGGAAGGGCACGGCATTAAAAATCAACTGTTTTTTCGATCTTCCGGTGATATTTATGTCATTGACCGAATTCAGGAAATAGAGAATTCCAAGTACGCGTGCCAGGAAGAAAACCGCCAGTCCTAGCGCCACATTCCGCCAGTTCAGTACTGCTTCGAGTCCATGAGCCGGGCCTTCCCAACGGGAGATAGCCAGACCTCCCCCCTGCAGATCGGTAAGGTTCATCTTATTGACTGAAAACATCGACCCGGTGAAAAAAGTGGAGACCGCCGCCCCGATGAGAATGGTTCCCAAAGCTCCGTTAATCAATAGAAAGACTTCATAGGTTCTTTGTCCAAGGAAATTTGCGGGTTTCGTCCGGAATTCAAAGGCGACGGCCTGGATGATAAAACAGAAAAGTATAGCGATCCAGACCCAGTAGGCTCCCCCGAAGCTCGTCGAATAGAAAAGTGGAAACGAAGCAAAGAAAGCGCCGCCGAAGGTAACCAGTGTGGTGAAAGTAAATTCCCATTTTCGACCAAGGGTGTTGATGAGAATTTTGCGTTCCATCTCCGTTTTACCGAGCGTAAAGATCAGTGTCTGCCCTCCCTGGACAAACATCAGGAATACCAGAAGACTCCCTAGCAGGGAGACGATCACCCACCAGTATTGCTGAAGACTAAGCAACGATAAATTTTCGAACATCGGCTTTTCCTGCCTTCATGCAGGCCTCCATTTTAATATCCAAAGACATCTTTCAGATCGAGGTAATTGACTTTTCCGTATGACTCAAGAGTCTTCACATCCAGTTCGTTTTTCTTACCAAGGACCATAATGTTATAATTCTTTCCTTTAAGGTACCTATCGCCAAAAACTTTGAGATCGGCAAAGGTCATGGATGGAACCTTCTCAAAAACATCCTTACGGATATCGTAGGTTAATTCGAACTTCTGGGCATTGATATAGTTGAACAGAACCTGTACCTTGGTGATCCTCTCAGTCCGGATCTTGTTGATGATGGCTTCTTTCGCTGAACTCAGGGCTTTTTCACTTGCGGGCATATTATTGAACAGACCCATCATGGCTTTCAGGGCTTCAGGTAACTTGTCGATTTGTGTTCCGACGTAGGCAAACAAATAATAATTCTGGTACGGCTGTACCGGTGCACGGTATCCTCCGTAAGCGCTGTATGCAAGGCCTTTGGATTCGCGAATCTCCTGGAAGACAACTGAGTTCATGCTTCCGCCAAAATATTCATTGAATAACCGTACCACCGGAACCATGGATTTATTGTATTTATCCGACTTCGACAACATCATGATCTCAACCTGTTTCATATCGTAGTTGACTGCATAAACCTGGGTTCCTGGATTATCTTTCTGGTCAAATTTCTTAGCCTCCGGAACCGGTTTGAGGATCGCAGGTACTTTATGCTCCTTGTTCAAAACATTGGTCAAACCGGTTGTCGATAAAGGCCCGTAATAAAGGACTTTGTGTTTGTAACCGTTCAGTCCCTTGATCAGACCGATCAGCTCTTCAGCTTTCAGTGCATCCAGTTCCGTATCGGAAAGAATATTTGTATAGGGAGATTGCGGGCCGTAAACGCCATAGTTGTACATGGCTTGCCAAAGTATTGTCTGCTTTTGCAACTTATCGTCGGCCCGCCGTTTTTTGATATCTGCAACCAAATTCTTGAGAGCCGGTTCATTGGCCTGAGGATCGGAAAGCAGCTCTTCAAATAAAGCTACAGACTTTGACATGTTTTCGTTTAGACCATTCAGAGAAACCCAGACCTCCATGTCGGAACTGTTGACATTCAGGGAACAACCAAGTTTATAAAACTCTTCCTGGATCTGTTTTGGAGTAAATTTCGACGTTCCCAGGTATTTCAGGTAGTCCAGCACAATACCATATTCGCGGTTGGCATTGGTTCCCATTTGAAAGTAATAATATAGGGAGAAGGTTTGATTCTCGGTGTTGGCTTTAAAAAGCACGGGAATATTATTTTTTATGGTGAATTTTTTGATATCCTTGTCATAATCAATGAAAACGGGTTCAATGACTTTAGTGGGTTCGGCAACGATCTTTTTCAGAAATTCCGATTCATCATCACGGTTCATGGTAACCGGGGTTATCTGCGGCTTTACAATTTTTTTAACGGGAGGGGCAACGCCATTGCGTTTATATACGATCACGTAATTGTCAGAGTAAACCCGGTTAGCATAGTCAATGATGTCTTTCTTTGTGATTTTTGAAAGACGTTCAATATTCTTCACCATATCAACACGCGGAATTTCCATGATGAATCCATTCAGCATGCTGAAAACCCTGCCTGAATTGCTTTCCGAGGATTTGATCTCGTTGAGTTTGAGGTCATTGATGATGGCCGGGAGAAGCCAGTCGGGAAACTCTCCTTTTTTAACCAGTTCGATCTGTCCGAGAATAAGGTCCTTGACCTCTTCCAGCGACTGACCTTCTTTAGCTTTTCCAGAGAAAATATTGATGGAATAATCCTTCAGGATATAAGAAAAGGCATCGGCTTTTAACACCTTCTGTGCCTGGTTAAGATTAAGATCCATCAAGCCTGCCGTTTTGTTGCTGAGGATCATGTTAGAGATGGTAACCAGGTCGGCGTCTTTCGTATTGGCGCCTCCCATACGGTAGCCGATGGTGACCGACTCTGCGTCCGGGCCTATGACTTCTTTGATGATGGGAGCTGCGATCGGTTTCTCAAGGGCAGGCACATACGGCTGAATGGGTTTGGAAGGAAGCTGGCCGAAGGATGCATCAATGGTCCTGATAACTTCATCGGGATTAAAATCCCCCGACATCAGGATGGCCATGTTGTTCGGCACATAACGTTCGGCAAAATATTTTTTCAGGGAGGTGATGGAAGGATTTTTCAGGTGTTCAACAGTACCAATGGTGGTTTGGGTTCCATAAGTATTGGTTGGAAAGAGACCCAGGAAAAGGGTTTCAAATACCTTATCTTCATCGGAATCAAGGCTGATGTTCTTTTCTTCATAAACCGTTTCGAGTTCCGTATGAAAGATACGGAAAACGGGATCTTTGAACCGCTCGTGCTCAATTTCAAGCCATTGGTTGACTTTGTTGGAGGGTATGTCGTTAATATAGACCGTTTCTTCGAACGAAGTGAAGGCATTGGTTCCCTTTGCCCCTATCACCGCAAGTAATTTATCGTATTCATTCGCTATGGCATAGGTCGCAGCAATACCGGAAAGACTGTCGATCTCATGGTATATTTTTTTGCGTTGAATCGTATCGGTGGTCTTCTTATATACTTCAAACTTATATTCGATCTGATCGAGATACGGTTTTTCCTTTAAATAATCCTTTGTCCCGAAATCATCGGTTCCCTTGAACATAATGTGTTCAAGATAATGCGACAAACCGGTATTATCAGAAGGATCATTTTTACTTCCTGTCTTTACAGCGATTGCCGTCTGGATGCGTGGGGCATCTTTATATACGGTAAGGTAAACCTTCAAACCATTATCAAGAGTATATATCCTGAGCTTAAACGGGTCGCCGGCAACGGTGTCATATTTGTAAACCTTCTGCGCCTGCAACCCAATGCTTGTAATGACAAGCAAAAACATGAAAGAACTGATAATTTTCTTCATATAGTGGTGTTTTTGAATGATATTTTGATACTTAAGCAGATAAACGATTGTTAGGAGGTACAAATATAGAAAAACGGGTAATTCTGACCATACCCGGAGATGAATTGGCGTAAATATTTTTTACTGTGATGGATTTACAGTTGAACGATTTACAATTTTAGAATGAATTTGTTTATTTACGATTAACGAGCAGGCAATCATTTCAACTTAATCACCCCTTCATACATTTGTAGTTTTACCTGGGGAACGGTGTTTTCATCAGAGTCATGCGTAACTCCGGTATATTGGAACTTATCATCTTCCTTATGATACCGTATCTCCCTGAAATCCGATTTCGGGAAATCCAGGTTTGTATATTCCAGGTCGGCATCCAGTTTATAAGCGGTTCCGGTTTCAAAAAACAATTCAAGTTCGCTGTATTTGCTGTTCATACTGATACCGGTGAATTTTTTTCCGACCTCGCGGATTTCGATTTCGTCCTCATAACTGTTCAAAAAGTTTAGGTTTCCATCGAGGCGGTAAATTTTATAGGTACCATAGCTCGAATTGGCTTTTATATTGCCGACAATCTCGGATGTAAATTTATTTTCATAAGAATCGGTAAAGACAATGGCCCTGCAAGTATTAAACTCCAACTCGCAATATTTGGCTCCAATGGCGATGATATTGCCGATCCTGGCTTTGACCTGGCATTCATATAGATCAAAGGTTGCTTTATTGAAATCGGCAAGGGTAAATTCGGTGTACTTCGCTTTGATGATTAAATCGTCATGTTTGAGGACGGTTAATTTATCTTCGTAGGAATCGATATTCAATGAACCTGCATTATTGATGTCAATCTCTGAATATTTTGAACCCAGCGTTACACTCCCAGCATGCTTCAGGGTAAGCTTGTTTTCGTATAGATTCAGATTAACTGTAAATACCGAATCAATCGTTCCTTTTCCGTATTTCATTGTGATCTGTTGACAATTCGGAAGTTGGCCTGCAACCAACTCACATTCATAAAGATCGAGTGTTATAGTACCGTTAAGATCAGGCAGCGTGGCATTTTCGTAAGCCTGGTTCAGGGAAAATGGATTGTTCTTAGGCATTGTCAGGACAAACGCAATTTCAAGCCGGGTAAGCTTAACTGTGCTTCCGTCGAGAAGCATGACTTTGAAATGGCCCGGTATTTGTCCCTGCATGCTTTTATAGAATCGGGTATCGAATGTGACTTTATCACCATCCTGGATGAACTTCATTTTTTTAAGAAATTCCAGGACTTTTTGAACCTCGTCATTATCCCCGTCAGCTATAACGAACAGGTCGACTTTTACGGAATTTTTCTCCCAGGTTTCTACTTTAAGAGAACCCACTTTATTTTCGAAGCATATCTGGGTTGTAGGTTTAATGATCCTTTCGAAAGAATAGACCTCTTTTGTTTCCTTCATTTCACCGGCGGTCACCGGGAAATTGAATGCCAGGAAAACAAATAAGGACAAGCTAAAGAATATGTTTTTCGTTTTCATAGTGTTTGTTTTTTTCAATTTCCTTTAATGTTTTTTCTATAATTCTGATTTTTAGTTCGTAACATCGGATAATTCCATTTAATATCTTGGGTTGATTTCCAAGTTCCTGAATGTCCGACATGTAGGTTTCAACCTGCCGGTCGACCTGCCTAAGCTGGGTGATCATTGAATAATAAGGTTCTCCAAGCGAACCGGATTGCTGAACCTCCTTCATCTTCCGTTGTATTGTCAGGTGGAAATAATTTTCCTCATCGCCAAGTTCTTTTGATACATTCAGCAGGGAATAGTTCTTTACACCACCTTTCCTTTGATGCATGACATAGGTTATGAAAACTCCTGATGTTACCATGACCAGTATTACCGCAGCAACGCGAAATCCCCAAATCCTTAACCTGCGTGATTTTCCGAGTTCTGTTGAAATACCCTTCCAGATTTTTTCGTCATCCGGTGTTTCTACATCCAGAACATCCCGGTGGTTTTCAATATAGTCTTCAATACTATTCTGCATATATCCTTTGGATTATTTTATCCTGCAATAAATTTATAGCCCGTCGGTACTGAGATTTTGAAGTGGATTCAGAGATGCCAAGCATCCTGGAGATTTCCGAATGTTTATATCCTTCCAGGAGATGAAGAACACAAACCACCCTGGCGCCTTCCGGAAGATTCAGGATAGACCGGTGAATCTCCATGGGAGAAATATCTCCGATCGAAAATCCTTCCTCCGCGATATCGGGAACTTCCTGGTCATCAAGACTTAATAAAACAGGTCTTTTTTTTCGAAGATGGTTGAGGCATTGGTTGATGACGATCCGCCTCAGCCAGGCTCCCACCGTGCTTTGTCCGCGAAACGTGTGAAGTTCCCTGAAAATTTTCACAAAAGCTTCCTGCAGTAAGTCTTCTGCTACAGATTTGTCGGAAACCATACGGATACACAAGTTGTACATGGTGCGGGAGTATTGTTTATACAAACGATACTGGGCTACACGGTCACCCCGAATGCACAATTCGATGAGTTCCTGGTTTATGTCGGGGCAGTTACCGGCCAATTCCGTTTTGTTTAAAAGAATGACACCTGATGTTTCCGAAAGTTGGAATCGAAGATAAAAAATCTTTATCGGCCATAAAAACACCTGGATAGATATCTGGTAAAAAAAAAGACCTTCTGCACAAATTCCAAAAAAGGGAATTATCACCGGGATGTCGAGATTTTCCAAATGATCAGCGAATCTATTTGATTTTAAACTCGCACATTTGTAACTTTCCGGGAAAAAAGACGACATATTCATCTATAATTATCAATATTTATCCAAAAACAGGAGGTTTGTATGAAAAAATCAGTACTTGTACTTTTATTATTATTTGTGTTTTTCCTGCAGTTACATGCCCAGGAAGGAATGTGGCTGCTTACCCAGATCAACCAGCTTGATTTAAACAAAAAAGGATTACAGATAGGGGTCAGCGATGTGTACAGCAAGGATAAACCATCAATTTCCGATGCGATCGTTCAATTGGGAGGTGGAACGGCATCTTTTGTTTCCAAAGAGGGATTGCTTATCACCAATCATCATGTTGCGTTTACTGCCATACAGAGAGCTTCGAGTGTAAGCAGCGATTACCTTATCAATGGATTTCTGGCAACTAAGCGGAGTGATGAGATCAAGGCGCCGGGTTACACGGCCAGATTGCTCCTCGAAATGAAAGACGTTACCGATGAGGTGCTTGAAGCAGCAAAGGGAATTACCGATCCGACGGCAAAGAATAAAAAGATCAACGAAAAGATTGCGAAGATGACAGAAGCCATCACGAAAGATAAAGACGATCTCGATGCTTCGGTGGCACAGATGTACAATGGCAAGCAATACATTCTCTATATTCATAAAGCATTCAAAGATGTTCGTATCGTTTATGCTCCACCCAGCTCCATTGGAAATTACGGTGGAGAGACCGACAACTGGATGTGGCCGAGACATACCGGCGACTTCTCCTTCCTCAGAGTTTATTGCGCTCCCGACGGAAGCGGAAAGGAATACTCTGCCGATAATGTACCCTATCATCCGAAAGTATGGCTGAAAGTGGCTAAGGATTTCCTAAAGGATGGTGATTTTAATTTTATCATCGGATATCCCGGACAAACCACACGTTATCGTTCATCAACCTCGGTTTATTGGAACGAGCATTATAACTATCCTTTTTCGATTAAAAATTTCCGGGAGATCATCGACCTGTGCGACCAGCTCACGAAAGGCAATCATGAAGGTCAGTTAAAGGTGGCAAGCCTGTCAAGAGGGCTGGCAAACGTGATGAAAAATTACCAGGGGAAGCTCGATGGGATGAAAAAAACCCATTTTTACGAAAAGAAAGTCGATTTTGAAAAGGGATTTGTAACGTGGGCAAACAGCAAACCCGCTACTAAAGAAAAGTATGCCGATATACTAGTAAAAGAGAAGGCTGAATACAAAGTTCTTGACGCCACAAAGGATAGGGATAATGTTTTCGGATTGATGCAGGGCCTTGCCGGTACTCCATTATCGGTTGCTCAGCAATCCATTTATTTCGCACAGCAGAGAGAGAAACCCGAAGGTGACAGGGATCCGGGATTTTCGGAGGAATCAGTCGACCAGAACATTGAAGGATTGCAATATGTTTATGCCAATTATTTCGAGCCGGTGGATAAAGCCCTGATGATTCGCGTACTGAAGATGGCAAAGGATTTACCTCAGGACCAGAGGATAACAGGCCTGGAGTATGTTTTCAATGACCACTCAACGACAATAGACCAGTTTGTGGATGAGGCATATAAGTCATCAAAGCTGACGGACGTGAATTATGTTAAAACGCTCTTTAAAAAATCGACTAAGGAGCTTCAGGATCTGAATGATCCCTTTATCAATATGGCTTTCAGTATTGATCCGATGGCAATAGAGATCCAAAACGTCAACCAGAAATTTGCTGCCAACGTAACCGATATCCGTAAAGTTTACCTCGATGGCTTATATGAATGGAAAGGTACCGGTATGTATCCGGATGCGAATAGCACCAAACGGTTTACCTGGGGAAAGGTCAAGGGATACCGTCCGGCCGATGCCGTATGGTATTATCCTTTCACAACTCTGGAAGGTGTGGTCGAAAAAAATACAGGCGTTGAGCCATTCAATGCTCCTGCCTTGTTGGTCGATCTTTATCTTAAAAAGGACTTCGGCCAATGGATGAATCCTGCAATGAAAGATGTTCCACTGGCCTTCCTGAATCAGTGCGACATTACGGGTGGTAACAGCGGAAGCCCGGTTTTAAATGCAAAAGGAGAGATCTGTGGAGTAGCTTTCGACGGAAACTATGAATCCATGATCAGCGACTGGCAGTATGATTATGCACTTCAACGTTGCATAAACGTGGATATTCATTATGTGCTCTTTATCACCGAGAAAGTTGGGAAGGCCAAATTTTTGCTGGAGGAGATGGGAGTAGGAAAATAAACCGGTATTTACTTGACTTGAATGAAAGATTATTATATCTTTGAAAATCAGTAAAGTAAACACCAGTAAGAATGAAAAAAATTTTCTCAGGGATTATTGCGCTGATAATTCCTTTATTTCTATTTGCCCAAACCGCAAAAGAAGCGCAGGATATTGACCAGCTCCGCCAGAAGATCAATAAGGTTGAAAAGGAAAATGGCCGACTTAAACAACAGCTAAGCCTTGTTCAGAAATCCGTTGTAAAAATTAATGAAGCGGAGGCCAAAGAACATTTGGATCTCGCAAAGCATGATTCCATTGCCAAAGCTGCCCAGGATACGGTAATTTCCTATTCCGGAAGGCTCTTAAAAATTGAAACGGATCTGGCGTGGATCAGCCATTCCTTAAAACTGAGAAGCATCGGGTTGATTGTGTTTGTGATTTTGCTGATCCTCGTGATAGCCATCCGCTGGTGGACCCACCGCAGATCGCACCACAAAGACCAGGAGGAACTTCTTGAGAAAATGAAAGCCCAGAGAGAAGAGCGTGAACAGCGGATCGCAGAGCTCAGGACTGTTCTTGAAAAATCAGAAAAAGAACTTCTTGAGAAGATGAAGGCTCAGAGGGAAGAACGTGAAAAACGGGTTGCTGAACTCAGGTCCGTTATTGAAAATTCACAAAATGAATTTTCGGCCATGAAGAAAGAGACCGGTGATCGTCTTGCCGCTATAAATGACAACATTGCACATTTGGACAAGAATCTCCATACCCTCCTGAGTGAAAGATCAAACGATCTTGAAAACAAGATCAAAGATGGACTAAGCAGGATCAAAAAGGAGAACGAAGAAGGTAACAAAGAATTCCTGAAAAAGCTTGAAAATGTTCAGTCGCTGATAACTTCGGTGACCACGAAGATCAATGACCTGGGACAAAAAGTGATCGATTTGGGGAAGAAAGGCTAAGGATTCTTTTTCTCGTAAATAGAATAAAGAATTTCACGATCCTCATCATCTACTTTTGAATTATATATATTAGTCAAACTGACATCTCTGTCGAGTTCCTCTTTTTTGAGGTGCGATTCAACCACGGCGAACCAGTTATCCCAAATGATGATATTCCCTGGTTTCATTAGATCGATGTCTCTCAGGGTTATTCCCAATTTCGTATATTTATCAAAACAATCAACATTAAGCACCATGCTTAAATAAGGGTGGGCATATAGAATGTGTGAATCCATCCCTTTTCTATTATAGATAAATTTTACCGATTCTACAGCTGATTGCTGATCCTTGCTAAGCATCATATCCCGTTTCCACCTTATTGCTGCCGGATTGTTTGTGAATGGGAATATTACAATATATGTCACGAACAAGCCCTGAATAATCATTTTCGGAATTCTTTTTTTCGGAAATATATCCTCCGTCACAAAGTTGAAGCCTTGTAAGGTAATGATGGATATCATGGGCATAACTCCGAGCAAAACCCTCTTCAATCCCATTGAATTAAAAATCCCGAAATACCAGAATAAAGAGTGAGCAATAAAGTAACATAGAAATCCAAGGAAAATTAAAATCTGTTCTTCCGGCGTTATTTTTTTTCTAATCGTCCTTCGTATGATGCTAAGAAATCCAACCCAAAACAGGATATAAATGGGAACTCCAACAACATAAAGTAATTGAAAAACAAAATGGAATGGTTGACCACTTCCGTATTGGCTACTTAGTCTCGCATATGGGATTTTGTTGAATATCCATAAAAAATCATGATGAGTAAAATAGCCGGCTATCGAATAAACAAGAGAGCCAAAAAGCAGAAATGGAATTGCCTTCCACTGTTTTTTAATTAAAAAGTAAAGAGCAAATACACCGATTATTATTAGTCCTTCTGAACGAACAAACGGAAGGAATGAAAGAATCAGGCTGGTGGCAATATATTTTTGTTTGACGGCAAGGTATATACAAACGGCGATTATTAATGCAAATAAAGGCTCTGTCAATCCTGAAAAGGTTAATATGTAATAAAGTGGTGTAAATATCAGAATGACAGCACTAAGAATTGCATTTTTAATATTCAATTCCTGGGCTATTTTGTATGTAAAGAAGATGGTTGTCAGTGATGCAATTGCATTAAAAATTTTTATTCCGTAAAACCCGAATTGAGCAAAAGGGCATGCTAATAAAACAAATAAAGGTTTAGCCCATTGGTTAAAAAAAAGTTCAGGATGTGCCGGAGCATATTTTACAAATAAGTAATGGAAAACACTGTCTCCTGCATCCCCTGTGCCATTAAAAAAAATTATCGTAAGGGCTGCTATTATCGCGTAAAGAAACAAGAGGACATAAATGATCTTTTTCATAAATAGACTTTTTCAAACAGTACCCTGATCCTTTGTACACGGACAATCTCCTTTAGGGCAACCAAACCGGACCGGCATTCCGGCACGCCGATCAATGCAAAATTTCTTTTACAAAGATATTTATTCTAATGACTTCCATTTTCTAAGCTGGCCAGAGCTTTGCCAGGGAAGGTTCAAAAGAGACTTCTGAAATTATCTTGAAACCCTTGGAGGAGGCGGCTTTTTTTAGGTTACAATATGTTACATTATAATGAATCGCGTGTTACATTACCCCCCGTAATTTGCATCCGAAACCAGTAAAGAAATAAATGAAAACATACATGTCAATACTTGTTCTGCTGTTTACATACACTGTAAGTTTGTTCGCTCAGGAAAGCCAATCAGGCGTTTTCAATATCGATTCATGCATACAATACGCTTTTAAAAACAGTCCTTATTTAAAAGCAGGGAACAAAGAGGTTCTCATTGCGGCAAAAGAGGTTGATATTATGAAAAGCAAACGTTTTCCCCAGATAGATGTTTCAGCAAATTATTTCCGGACAAGCCAGAATGAGTACCCATATGAATATCCTTCCGGATTTGCAGGAATTGAATTAACTCAATCGGTTTGGAAAAATGGAAAAATAACAACATTAATTGAGAACGCTGCAGTCGGCCGGCAGATGGCCGAAACTAAGTTTCAGATCGAGAAAAATAATATGATTTTAACTATAAATCAGCAGTACTTGATTTTATTAAAAAACCAGGAACTCGAACTACTTTCTGATAAAATTGCTGAAAGGATCGCGATAAACCTGGAATCGGCAAAAGAACGCTATAAATCGGGAGTCGCCCGCAAATCAGACATTTTAAAAGCCGAAACCGGGTTGTCCGATGCAAATTTCACGCACACCGGGTATGCTACAGCACGAAAAATCTCTGAACATGATCTGTTGAAAACAATCGGTGCAGATCTGAACCACGATATAAAAGTGATCAACACCCTGCAGGATACTGATTTCACTTATACCACCTGGAAGCTGGACAGGTTTTATGCATTGGCATTAAAAAATCTGCCGGAACTGAAATATTCAGATCTGTCGATATCCTGGCAGGATTTACTAATAAAATACGAGAAGAGAGCGAACGGTCCCGATTTGGATCTTTATGCCGCCTACTCCTATCTCGATTCACCTGTCGAGAAAAACAACTGGTCCGGATCGCTCGGACTGACATTAAATTTTACCATTTTTAATGGTTTTGAAACAAAAAATAAAATTGTGAAAGCATCCCTCCGGCGTGAGCAATTTGAATATGAAAAGGAGGAATTATTGCAGACGGTAAAACTCGAAATCAGGCAATCGTATCTTGAATTGCTGGAGGCCCGGCAACAAATAGAAAATGCAAACAAGCAGCGTGAAAATTCTGCAGAGAACCTGAAAATAGCTACGGGGGAGTATCAGCAGGGGATCAGTTCCATGCTCGAGTTGCTTGATGCCGAAAACGCAGATTTTACCGCCAATCAGAATTACATCAATGCATTATGGTGGTATCAGATGGCGAAAGCCGCAATTGAAAGAAAAACCGGAATTTCTAAATATCAATAAAATATGTACAATAAAAAAAAACTGATGAGAACCGCTCTGTTCCTCTGTGGATTAATTACACTGACATTTATTTCATGCACTGATAAAACACCCGAAGATGTAAAATGGGAGACACAAACCGTAACCAGAAGCGATATCGGGAGCTCAGTGATGGCAAAGGGAATTATTAAACCTAAAGTAGGAGCTGAAGTGCGTATTGGTTCACGTGCGTCGGGAACAGTAACCAATCTGTATGTTAATATCGGGGATTATGTGACGAAAGGAACACTTCTTGCCGAGTTGGATGATGCTGAATTAAAAGCCCAATGCATTAAATCGCAAGCAAACCTTTGCAATGCCGAGGTAAACCTTAAGTATGCAGAAATTGATTTTCAGCGTAGGAAAAACCTGAAGGAGAAAGAATTTATATCTCAACAAGTTCTGGATGATGCACAAAAAGCATATGAATTGGCAAATGCAAGAGTACTACAGGAAAAAGCAAACCTTGATTTTGCCAATATTCAGTTAAGTTATACACGTATTTATGCTTCTCTTTCGGGAGTGATCAGTTCGGTTTCAACACAAAAAGGTGAAACCGTTTCAGCAATCATTTCTACGCCCACTTTTGTTACTATAATAGATCTGGACAGGCTTGAAGTCTGGGCATATGTTGATGAAACTGATATAGGACGTATAGAAGAAGGACAAAGCGCAAAATTCACGGTCGACACATACCCTGACACAGAATTTAGTGGTACTGTCAGAACCATTTATCCGCAGGCTGAGATTCTGAATAACGTAGTGAATTACATAGTACTTATTGAAATTGATAAGAATAAAAGTAAAATCTTACGTCCCGAAATGACGACTTCGATAAATATATTTATGCAAACCCATGGAAACGTATTATCAATACCAAATAAAGCTTTAAAGCGAAATGGAAATAAAAATGTTGTTTATGTTCTGGAGCATAATCAAGCTGTCGAACGTGAAGTGATTGTTGGATTGCGCGGAAAGTATCAGAGCGAAATCATAAATGGAATTAAAGAAAATGAAGTGGTAGTAATGAATAAAAATTAACATCATGATCCAATTTAAGAACATCTCAAAAAATTACGAAAAGAACGGAGAGGCAACAGTAGTGGCTTTAAATGAGGTTAGCCTATCCATTTCGAAGGGCGAATTTGTCGCCATTATCGGAGCATCCGGTTCAGGAAAATCAACTCTGATGAACATCTTAGGTATGCTTGACCGTCCTACAAACGGAACATACTATTTTGAAAACAAAGAAGTGAATAAATTAAGTGACGCAGAACTGGCAATAATCCGGAATAAAAAAATTGGTTTTGTGTTCCAGTCATTTAATTTATTGCCAAAAACATCGGCAATAGAAAATGTCGAACTTCCGCTTATTTATTCCGACAGGAAAGAGATACATGGATTGGCGGCAGATGCCCTGAAAAAAGTGGGAATGGGTGACCGCCTGTCTCACAAGCCAAACGAATTATCGGGCGGACAACAACAGCGGGTTGCAATCGCCAGGGCTCTTGTAAATGAACCTGAAATTATTCTGGCTGATGAACCTACAGGAAACCTCGATTCTAAGTCGGGAGCAGAGGTAATGGATCTTTTCACAAAACTGAATTCGGAAGGTAAAACACTTGTGTTGATTACTCATGACGCTGAAATTGCAAAAAAAGCAAAACGCGTAGTAAACATTCTCGATGGAAAAATAATTGAAGATAAATTAAACCAGTAAAACAGAGTAAAATGAAACCTGAACGAAACAGCAGAATACTATTCAGCGGTTTACGAATGATGAGCCGCTCAAAGTTGAGGACATTTATAATGATGCTGAGTATTATCATAGGCATCACAGCCTTAACATTAACGTTAACCATTGGCAACGGGATTGAAAAGAAAGTCATGGCGAATGTAAGACGCATGGTCACCCCGGAAAACATAGTTGTTACAGCGGAAAAAATAGAGAACGAAGGTGTTCATGAATCAGAAAAGGGGCCGAACACCGCGATAAAAATTGAGGATATAGAAGCCATTGCCTCGCAGGTAGATGGAATTGTGCTATATGATTATTTACAGGTAATCCCTAAAAAAGAAGTAAATTATTCAGGAGTAAACCATTTTACAACAGTCAAGGGTTGTCGGACGGAAGGTCAGAGAATCTGGAATAAACCTGTAGCGCAAGGACGGTTTTTTGATCAAAGCGAATTAATAGGCACAAAACGTGTCGCGGTATTAGGTCCCAAGCTGGCAAAAATACTATTCCTTGACGAGGATCCTCTCGGAAAACAATTCATGCTTGGAGATGCACCATTTTTGGTAATTGGGATCGCCGAAGCACAGGGCGCCGATGTGCACGGATCTGATCTGGATGATGAGGTCTATATTCCCATTACCACATTAATGAGGCGGGTCGCAAATATCGATTATCTATTCGGTGCAAAATTCCTGTTTGAAAATGAACAGAAAAGCGCCGGCTCTGAGTCGGCAATCAGAAATATTCTAAGGGGAAGGCATTCTCTGAAAGAAGGTCAGGCCGACGATTTTACATTGATAACACCGGTTCTTGTGAAAGCATTCGTTGGTAAAATTGTCAGGGTTTTTAAGGTACTTCTGCCCGCCATTGCCGGAATTTCATTATTGGCGGGTGCAATATTTATTCTTGTACTGATGAATATGGCCGTAAACCAGCGAAGAAAGGAGATCGGACTTCGAAAAGCGGTAGGCGCACGGGATAAAGATATAAGCCTGCAATTTATTGCAGAAAGCATAACAGTTGTATTTATAGGTGGTATTATCGGGCTGATTCTAGGATTGCTGCTCTCAAAGGTAATGAGCGCTAAAATGAATGCTTCATTTTATATTCCAGTCCAAACCATTCTTGCCGGAATTGTTTTGCCTGTTCTCACGGGATTGATAGCCGGGATTATTCCAGCCCGTAAAGCTTCAAAACTGAATCCGGTTGATACCATGAAATAATTGAAGAGGACAACTTAAAAGAAGTAAGTTGAAAATATACCGGAACATAAAACTTTCCATAAAGGCTTTGCTTGTAAACAAAACCCGGACATATTTCTCGGTTGCCGGTATGGCCGTGGGTATTGCAGCGGTAACTGTGACTGTTGCAATCGGTGAATCTGCCAAACAGAAAGCCCTTGAACCGATTAAAGCAATGGGTACGAATGTAATTGTGATTAATGCAGGAAAGTTTACAGAAGTGTTTGGACGAGCCAGAGAAGTAAATAACGTTACAACACTCAAATTACAAGACGTCAGCGTTTTACTTAATAATACGTCCATTGAAAAAATTTCTCCATTCCAGGAACGGCTTTTGCCGGTTAAATATCAGGGGAGAACTACAAATTCACTCATACAGGGGGTGTCAGTCGAATACCCTTCAATCCGCAATTATACCCTAAATCAGGGTGAGTTCCTCACTGAAGATCATAATAAATTGTCGGAAAGGGTTGCTGTTTTAGGATCACAAACAGCAGATAATTTATTCAAAAACGAAAACCCCTTAGATAAAATAATTTATATCAATAATATACCATTTACTGTGATCGGATCTCTTAGTCCAAAAGGCTCAACATCCGAAATGGGTAACATTGATAATGTTGTGATGATTCCGGTGAAAACCCTACTTCGCAGGGTGTTGAATATTGACTATCTGGCTAAGATATACCTGCAAGTTCATGAAATAGACCATATGGATATCACAGAAAGTTACATCATTGAGCAACTTAAGGCAAACCATCATCTGAAGAGCAGGGATGAGAAGGATGATTTCACGATCATTAATCAATTAAATGCCATCCGTTTAAGTGAAGAGACTTCGAATTCCTTTAACATTCTTATTTTAGGTGTGGCGGTTATTTCGCTTATCATTGGGGGATCAGGGATTCTTACAGTGATGATTTTATCGGTTCGCGAGCGAATAACGGAGATTGGTTTACGTATAGCGGTTGGCGCAAAAAAAAGTAACATTGTATTTCAGTTTATTTATGAATCAATTTTACTGGGTTTTGCAGGGGGCCTGACCGGAACAATTACAGGGTATTTAATTTCTTTAACTTTAAATAAATTTACCGACTGGACAACAACCGTGTCAATGAGGGCATTATTAATATCTATTGGTTTCTCAATGATCGTTGGTTTGATTTTTGGTGTGTTTCCTGCACTAAGGGCAGCAAAGTCGGATCCTATTAAGGCTTTAAAAGCAGAATAAAAACTGTTAAATTTGCAATAATCCCAATGAAAGTGAAGAATAAAATTTTAATCATAGACGATGATGATGAACTCAACCGCCTTTTAAAAGCTTACCTTGAAAAAGTAGGATATGAAGTTGTTTCCTCACTAAACCCGGTTGATGGCATTGAAATGGCATTAAAGCAAAAGCCTGATTTCATCATACTCGATGTCATGATGCCCGGCATGGACGGATTTGAAGTCTGCCGTACCATCCGTCAGGAAAGTAATGTACCAATACTTATGCTTACAGCCCGCGGAGAAGTTACCGACCGGGTCGTGGGCCTGGAATTCGGGGCTGATGATTACATGCCCAAACCTTTTGAGCCAAGAGAACTGGACGCAAGAATAAAGGCCATACTCCGGCGCAGCAACAAGACAGAATCAACTTCCCGTTTTCGATTCGGGAAACTGCTCCTTTATCCTGAAAAATATGTGGCAGAGCTTGACGGTACACCGTTAGATATTTCTGCCTTTGAATTCGAACTGTTATTATTATTGGCCAGGCAAAAAGGAAGGGTTTTATCCCGTGATGCAATTATGGATTCCCTACGAGGGGTTGACTGGTCAGCCTTTGACCGATCTGTTGATATGTTGATAAGCCGTTTAAGACAAAAACTAAATGACGACCCTAAAAATCCCAGGTTTATCAGAACAATACGTAATGCAGGATATATATTCATTGGGGAGTAAAATCAGATACCATGAATTTTTATAAACAATTAAAATCACCGGCTCATTCATTCATCGCAAAACTCATAGGGCTTATCATATTATTGGCTTTTGCAATCATTTTCACGGTTTCTTTGTTCAAGGGATTTATTTTATCGGATAAAACAACACATCTTTTCATTTTTTTAATTGCGGTTATTATCCTGATTTTTTCATTGGCAATCTATTTTGTTCACCGTTTATTGTTGCCCATACGTAAGCTTAATAAAGGAGTAAAGGAAATAAGTAAAGGAAATCTGGATGTTCAGATTTCTGTTAAAAGCACTGATGAACTGGGAATGCTGGCAAACGCTTTTAATATGATGACAAAAAACCTACGATCAATGATCCGGTCCAGAGAACAGTTACTGCTCGATGTAAGTCATGAATTGCGTACACCCCTTACAAGGGCTCTCCTGGCTCTTGAAATGGCAGATGGATCGGAGTATATAACTACTGCCAAACTCAATCTGAAAGAAGTTCAGGTTATGATAACAGAACTGCTTGAATCCCACCGATTAAAAAATGGATATAACAATCTGAATATTTCGAAAATTATTATTAAAAACCTGATCACACGAATAGCAGAAGAGTATTCAGGCGTTCTCCCCGGAGTGAATGTAAATCTTATTTCCGAAGGTTTGGTTATAGAAGCGGATGAAGAATTAATGAAAATAGTGCTCCGGAATATGATAGAAAACGCACTAAAGTATTCAGCGGAGAAATCCGGCCCTGTCGAATTATCCGTTATTGATAATTATGACAAAATTATTGTGCGTATTGAAGATTTCGGACAAGGAATTAGCCCGGAAGAAATTGAAAGGGTTTTCGAACCATTTTACCGGACCGATAAATCCCGTACACGAAAAACAGGAGGATATGGCCTGGGATTACACTTATGCAAAAACATTATTGAGGCCCATAACGGAGAAATCAAGATTTACAATAAAGAAGAAGGCCATGGGTTAATTGCTGAGATTATGATCAGAAAAAAGTGGGAGTATCCAACAATATAGAAAGTAATTTTTTGAAAAAAATCATGCCAGAATACCGGACCATAATTGATAAATTCCAAAAAGGAACAATACGACGACAGATATACCAATAAAGATCCGGTTGACACGGGAACCAAGACTTCTGGTGGCAGCAAAAAGCATGACCATTACTATTGAAAAAATAATCATAGAACTGTAGAACCCGGCTAACAGGGTAATTCCGGTCACCGGACTTATATTCCAGCTTTTTATCAAGAGTGGTCCCATTACCAGGCTCCAGCCGATATACGGCGCAGGATTGAGAAAATTAATCATCACCGCTTTAAAAATATTCTGCGGGCCGGAGACTTCCGGTGCTTTTTCGGAATGGAATGATTTCCAGGTTTTATATGCTTTGAACGCCAAATAAATAAGCAATACTCCCCCGGCGCATTGCAGAACCTGTAAAAATAAAGGGGATATCCTGGTCAACGCAAAGAGAACCAGCACAATTATTGGTCCATCAGTAATTAAAGGTGCGAATACCAATGGAATTGTTTTTCGCCAGCCATTCATTAAACTCTGTGAAAAAAGAAAAGCCTGAAACGGTCCGGGCTGCACAACACAGGCAAAAGCATAACTTATCCCGATGATCAGGTAATCGATCATTAACTCTAGGTACGGTTATATTTTTTCATTGATCCTGCTCAATTTTGTCGGCAACTTTCTAAACTGACAAAGATACTGTGCTTCTCTGATTTCACATAGCATCATCCGAGCGCCGGCGGCATTAATTTATAAATCACCGGGGTAACGATACGTGAAAGGAGTGTTGAGCTGATCAGTCCGCCTATGATAACAATTGCAAGGGGAGAGATCAGCGGATTGGTAGAGATGGCAATGGGCATCAGTCCCCCGATTGCAGTCATAGAAGTGAGGATGATAGGCAGAAAGCGTATCTCTGAAGCGCTACGTATTGCTTCATCCAGTGGTGTACCTTCTCTCCTCATCTGATTTGTGAAATCGACCAGGAGAATGGTATTTTTCACCTCAATACCGGCCAGGGCAATCAATCCGATGATAGCCACGAACGAAACTGAATTTCCTGTTATCCAAAGGGCAGTCATCGCCCCAACTAATCCAAGGGGGATCACCGAGAGGACGATGAGTGCATTCCGGAAGGATTTGAAGAGCAGAATCAGCACGGCAATGAACAGGAAGGTAGCCACAATAACGACACTTGTAAATCCTCCGAATGCTTCGTTCCGGCTTTCAAATTCTCCCCCCATTGAATAAGAGTACCCCGATGGCATTTTGAACTTATCCATTTTGCCTATGACCTTCGAGTTGACATTATCGTTCAGAAATCCTTTCTGTACAAAGGCTGTGACTGAAGTTGTCCGTATCTTATTGTAGTGGTCGATCGAAAGCGGAGAGGCTTCCAGGCGTAGCGAGGCAAGCTGCTGAAGAGGCACAGCAGCACCCATGTTACTGTTCACATACAGATCGTTGAATACATCAAGCCGCGGCCGGCCTTCATGCGGGGTGCCTACCAGGATATCATAACCCGTGCCGTCTGCATCGGTAAACTTTCCGGTTTTGATACCGGCCACAGCCATACGAACAGTACGGCCTATATTCACAGTTGGGATCCCCAGCTGCAACGCCTTGTCCTTATTCACTGACACTATCATGTCAGTCTTCAGGTATTTAACCGGATTATTGACATACATGGTTCCACGGGTATCTTTAAGCAGATTCTCCACCCTCGCGGCCATTTGTCGCAAGGTATCCAGGTTTTCCCCGAAAAGTCTTACTTCTACAGGTGCAGGCACCATCATACCTTGTTCAAAATTCTTTACTTCGACACGCGCCCCAGGGTAAGGAGTCCAATTTTTCCTGAGCGATTCAATGATCTCCAGTTTCTTTTTCGGCTTTGTTTCTGGATTTAACTGAACAAAGATCTCGGCAAAATCGCTACGGACGTTTGTCTGTGGTACATTATAGTAGACCTGCGGATTTCCTTTCCCTATGTTTGAAGCAAAGTATTTTACCTTCGGTTCCTTCGCCAGCTGCTGTTCGATATTATGTGTTATCGAATCCGTATAGGCCAGTCCGGACTGCAGAGGGGTTTCGATGCGAACCAGGAACTGGGGTTTTTCGGAAGAAGGGAAAAGACTTGTACCGGTTACCTTGAACAATGCAAGAGATCCTGTAAAAAGCAGTCCGGCAATGCCGATCGTTATCCATGGTCTTGCAATAGCACGATCGAGTACCTTCGAATAAAGGCCGCTGATCAGAATGCGTTTCATGCCGCGCATGAATATATTGCCACGGGAAGGACCCTGGTGTTCTTTCAGTATGCGGCCTGCGAGAAGCGGAATAACTGTAAGAGAGACCACCAGGGAAGCCAGCACACTCATTACAACTGCCATGGGAAGCCCGCGGATGAAATCACCCGCTGTTTCGGGCATGAATGCCAGAGGCAAAAAAGCAATGATAAGGGTTATAGTACAGCCTGCCACAGCAAGGCCGATCTGGTTGGTTGCTTTCAGAACAGCTTCTTTACGGCTGGATCCCTGTAACATCCAACGTTCAATGTTTTCGATCACCACGATGCTGTCATCGACCAGTATCCCGAGGGCAACAACCAGGCCGACAATGGTCATCTGCGTCAGGGAAAAGCCTGTCAAATTGAGTAGGATGATCCCAATGGCTAGTGAAAGCGGGATGGAGATCATCACTATGAGTGAAGAACGGAAACCAAGCGGCAACAGGGTGATTGATAAAAGCAGAATTGCAATAAGGAAATCGGTTCCCAGATCCGAAAGACGTTTGTTCACATTGTCGGCCTGGTCAAAGTTCTGCACCAAGTCGATTGACGGCGGCAGGCTTTTCTTAAAACGCGCTATCACCGGTTTATAAATTTTCTGGACCGAAGTAATATTATTGCCTGGTTTCAGCGCAGCTACAACGAAAACACAACGGTGGCCGTTGAGGCGGGTATTATAATCGGAAGATGCCATATCCTGGTAAACATCGGCAATATCACGCATAAAAATATTCCGTCCATTGGCGGAATAAACGATTGCATTCCTGATGTCCTCAACACTTGAAAATTTCCCGCTGGTTTTTACATTGAACGATTTATTGCCTGCTTCTATGCTCCCACCGGGAATTGCCGACATTTCACTCTGGATTGCACCAAAGACTGCATTAAGGGGGAGATTCATGCGAGCCATTTTTTCAGGGTGAAGATCCACACGTACCAGTTGTTCTTCGAGACCATGGATCTCCACATTCTTCAGAGCCGGTATCTTTTCGAGTTCATCCTGCAGATCTTCGGCTTTTTTCCCGAGTTTTTCGGAGGATATATTTTCCGAGACCAGGGCCGCTTGGATAACATTTACACTGGAAGGGGTGATCTTTTGCACTTCAATGCTTACGATCTCCTCCGGTAACTCTTTACGGGCCGCGTTCACTTCGCGTACAAGTTCCTGGTATTTATTATCCGCATTACTCCCATAGGCATATTCCACGTTGAGTACTGCAATCCCGTCACCGATGTTGCTTTTTATCCTTTTGATGTCTTCAAGCCCATAAATCTTCTTCTCAAGCGGATCTACGACAAGTTCTTCCATATCCTTAGGACTGGTTCCCGGATAGACGATTACCACAGGGAAGAACGAAGTCTGCAGTTCCGGATCTTCTGAACGTGGCATATTCAGGATAGTCGAGATACCCAGTACGACGATCATCAGGAACATCACTATGGTGAACTGGGAATTCTTTATTGCTAATTCTGTGATTTTCATATACAGGAAGGATTCAAGGAATGATGTTGATAAGAGAATTGTCGGAAAGGTATGCGCTGCCACTGACGATCAGGGTATTGTAACCTTCAAGGCCGCCATCGATCAGCATGTTATTGCGGGTAATCCCTGCGATGGAAACATTCATACGAATGGCCTTATGCCGGTCGCGGGTGACAAATACGTAACCTTTACTACCGTCACCATCGAGCAGTGCATCGTAGGGAATGATCCAGAGTTTCCTGCCATGGGATGGCGTGATCATAACCTTCCCGAACATTCCCGAGGCAACCAAACGGCTCAGGCTAACACCTGGTTTTATATCAATGGTAAAGGTTCCCGTTACCTGGTCAACCCCCTCGGATTTTTTAGTAACATAACCTCTGACTGATTTCAGCTGAGGCAGATCGGACGTGATGACTGCGGAATCTCCTGTTTCCAGATTGCTCCACTGGCCATCGCTCACGGCCACCCGCAGAATCCAGTTCCCGTCGGCTGCGCCATTGGTCTGGAACACAGGCATACCCGGACTGACTACCTGCCCTTCATTCACGAATTTCTTAAGCACGAAGCCGTCTTCTGTTGCCCTGATCTCGGAGAAGACCCGGTTAAAACGGGCTGCTTTGAGCTGTTCGTTAGCTATGTCGAGTCCTGTACGGGAATTCTGAAACTGCTCGAGGGTCACGACACTGTCGCGGTAAAGATTACTCAACCTGTTAAAATCACGTTGTGTTTTCTCATAAGCAAGGGTGGCCTGTGTCACCTGGGCCGTTATTTCGGTGAGATCGAGTGCAGCCAGCAGCTGGCCTTTCTTAACCGGATCACCTTCCTTTACGTAAAGGTGTTGTACGATACCCCCGGTTTTGAACGACCGCATGGTTTCATCGTCGGTGGTGAAGTTGCCTGATGCATATACCGGTTCATATACGGTTTGCTGTTGCAAGGTGATCACTTTTACCGGTACCGGCGATTCTTTTACCACAACCGGATCTGTTTCTGAACGACTGCAGGCCGCAATGATCACGGGAAATAAAAAAAGATATAATCTGTTGATTTTCATATGTTTAATTTTTAAATTGTTGATGATGCTGTTTGACGTTTCAGATCGGCATATGCCGACAATACTTTATACCTGTTCAATTTTACCTGTATCTCGGATGCAGTTAACTGATTACGTGCATCCATGAATTCTATCAGGCTGTTAATTCCTTCCGCGTAACCTCTGTCAACCAGGTTGAAGTAGGCCCGCGCACTTTCGTATTGCTTCTCAGAGGATCCCAGGTTGACCATCGCAGTACTCAGATTATTGCGGGCCACATTTGCTGCAACACTAAATTGTTTGGCTGTATTTTCACTGCGGATGGAAAGATCATCCAATTCAAGTTTTGTCGTGGAGATCTTAATCCTGTTGCGGAAGCCGCTGAAAATCGGGATTGTAACCTGAAAGCCAGCCAGTACATATCGGCTTTTACTGTCGAATTGCCAGTCGAAAGCTTGTGAGCCTAAGTCGACGAAAGCATTGACCTTAGGAACCGCATAAAGCTGGTTCATACTGAGCTCTGCCTGACGGATGGAAGCGGCAGTGCCAAGTTCCTTTAGTTCGCTCCGGTTCCCGGTAACCGGAGTTCCTGAAACTACTTGTGTCAGATCTGCCGGTAAAGAAAGTGATTCATAGATAACTGTGTCGGCAAGGGGACGGTTCAACAGGAAATTGAACCACATCCGTGCATTCTGCTGTTGGGTTTCCGCTTCACGAAGGCGGGAGATTATAACCTCGGTTTCACTTTCTGCCCGAAGGACATTGGCAGCCAGCCCTTTACCATTGCGTACAAGCGACTCATTGACTTGCAGGTTCCGCCTGACAAGGCCCAGTGCGCTTTCATAAATCTTTGCTGCGTCTACTGCAAGACAGTAGTTGTAATAAGCCGTTTCGATATCACGAGTCAGTTCCTGCCGGTAAGTTTCGATTTCAAATTCAACTAATCGTATCTCCTGCTTTTTTATCTGGTAGTTATAATGACGGTCGGTGTTCACCAGGGGATAAGCTACCCTGACGCGTGCATCATAAAAGTTTTTTGGCAGCAGCTGAATATCTGCATTTTCAACCTGTGGGAAGTTATGCGATTCGGTAAGCTGGTTAAGTGTTGAATAGACCGGGTTCAGTAGATCGCCAACCGGGAACTCAATGGTTCGCCCCCCTTCGGCCCAGGTATAATCACCGGTGAAACCTGCCGAAGGATAAAACCAACTTCTGGCCTCTTTCAATGCCAGAAGGCTTTGTTCAAGTCCAATATTCTTCTGTTTCATTACAAGGTTGTTGGCTAACCCTTCTTCGATATACTTTGGAAGATATTCCTGGGCATTAATGGAGGAGGAATAAGCAACTCCCAAAGCCAGAAGAACTGCAAAAAATAACATCTCTAATTTATTATACATCTTATATATTATTAACAGTGTTTAGTATGAATACAAAAAAAACTAAATTTTATCCAGTATTTTAACAAGTTCTGCAAATCCGCTAAAATGAACCGGAGGTTGTTCACCATCAAAACCCATGCAATTAATGCCTTTGCAGCGGTCGCGTATTTCCAATGCAACCATACCGTGAACACAACTCCATATCAGGAATGAAAGGGCATCCGGATCATGAGCTGTGAAATGGCCTGCAGCCATACATTCCTTCACGGTATTAGCCAAAAAACCAAATGCTCTTTCTCCATCATGCCAATTTTTCTCCTTTACTTTTTCGAGGAAATTCATGGGGGCTTTAGCCATAAACATAAGATCGTACCTTTCGGTATCCTCAAATGCGAACTCAAGGTAGACTCTGCCAATCGCCTTAAGCCGTTCAAGCGGGTCAGCCACGGCCATAAGAACAGAACTTCTGGCAGCCAGTTCATTGAATGCCTGCGAATGAAGTTCATGCAGGATCTCATCCTTATCTTTAAAGTAGAGGTATATGGTTGCCGGACTATATTCAATGCGCTCGGCTATGTTGCGAATGGAGGTTTGATCGATGCCTTTTTCAACAAAAAGTTCGTGTGCAGCTCTCAGTATCAAAGCTTTAAGCTCCACTTTTTCTTTACTTTTTCGTTCGGTGATACCCATTTCTAAATATTTAACGCTGCAAATATACTAAACACTGTTTATATTTTCCAAATTTTTTTCAATATTTTTTTATTTTTTTCTTTTTTTCATTCTGAGACCTGCCCTCATTCAATAACATTCACGTTCTTCCTTGGCCGGCGGATACCCCTTTTAAAATGGAGTTTGGGATAACCGAAGATCATAGTGGCAATAACCCTGTTATCCTGAGGAATGCCATACATGTGTTTTAAAGCCTTATTTCGGTTAACGATGGGAGGAACAAGTCCAATCACCGTTGCACCCATCCCAAGGGAATGAACGGCGAGGAAAGCATAAACGAGGTAGATGATGGCATCTGTCGGGTGCTCTTCGCTGGCAGGAGGTGCATGGAACAGTAACATGGCTGGGGCATCGCGAAGAATATCATCTTTGCCTGAACGAATGTCGTATAATCCTTTCTTCATATGGGGAATTATGAAATTCACGAGGGTATTATACTCGTGGAGGGGCATTATCATCCGCATCATCCAGCGGAACGGGGCTATCCCAAACATCTTTCTGAACCCCCTATAGGATTCGGAAATGATTGGAGTTGACTTTTTCAGGATTTCCGGGTCAAGAACAAAGGATAAGTGAACATTCGCTGCGGCAACGCCAAAGGGCGCCTCCGAAACAGCAGCGATGACCTTATCGGCAATTTCGCGGGAAACCGGTTTGTTCCTGAAGACCCTTACCGACCTGCGATGTTGGAGAAATTCCAGGATATCCTTATAACCTGCCGGCGATCCGGTGAAATCGAAAAAGTCTACATTATAATCCAATCCCTCAACAAATACGGCCTTTTCAGGGCAAACCGCCATACAATGACCACAGCGGATGCAAATTTCGAGGCGATCATCCCTGAAAACAATCTTATTCTCCGTATTGATCTCAATGATCCCTGCAGGACAAGTCTCGGCGCAGTTCCCGCAATCCGAACATATTGTATAATCGATGGTTGATTTCATAAAAGGATTACTTTTTTTCAAATATAATTAAAAGTGAAGTTTCCGGGAATAAAATAAATTTCACGACCTTTAAGTCCATTTGCATCCCCTTTGCGTCATTATGATGAGAAGTGAAAATTTATGAACGAATTGGTTTCCCGTTTTCCTCAATCCTCAGAAGAGCTCAGATTATTCCTGGGGATGCATATCAACCGGTTAACGCAACATGCATGGTTTATGCTGGGCAACCGTGAGGACGCAGAAGATGTAGTACAGGAGGCCATCATCAGAGGTTACCGGATGAGGGAGCAATTGAAAACAGTCGGTAATCCTGTTGCCTATATGTTCAGAATGGTTAGCAACGGCTGTCTTGATCTGCTCCGGCAAAAAAATTCACGTGAAAATGTTGTAGTCATGAAACAACATTTCTCCCAATTGAATTTTTCGGAATCAAGGGAGGATGAACTGATCCGTGAGGAGGAACATCAACGAGTTCGTTTGTTACTGAACCTTCTTCCGCAAGAGCAGGTGGAGGTGATCCGCTTCAGGTTCGCGGATGATCTCGCCTTCCCTGCGATCGCCAAGATTGTAGAGGCTCCCGTTACCACAGTGAAATCAAGGTTTTCGTATGGCATGATGAAGTTGAGATCCATGATGAATGAACAAAAGGAGGTTTCTCATGAAATGTGATTTTATTCAAAACAGGATCGCCGTTCTGTTCGACGACCAGATAAGTCCGGAAGAAAAGGAGGAATTACTCAGGCACATCAGTCAATGTGAGGATTGCCAAAAGGCTAATGCGGATTATTTATTCCTGTCCACTTCTTTGAAACCCGATTTTCAAATGACCGGTGGACAGAACCTGATTGAAAAAATTATTTCCAAAGTTGAGCAGGAGAAGAGTAATGTGAATCCACGCTCCGCTCCCCGGATTGCCTGGTCAAGAATCATCCGGATCGCCGCTTCCATCGCGATCTTTCTGGGTGTTGCCACTATAATTGTTTACCTTACCACCTTGCGGAATCCAGCCCGGGCTGCCGGGAATATCCTCGAAAAGTCCATCCGCGCGATGGTCTCCCTGAAATCGGTTTACATGGTCTTTGCCATACGAACCAGTGCGAATGAGAATTTTGAAAGCATTGATCCAACAGCCGGTTTTATCAATTTCAAAGTATGGGAGGTATTCGGGAATGAATCCAGGTGGAGATTTGATAAACCCGGAAGAAGTATCATCATGGACGGACAACGCCAATACTTGATCCAGGAAACCGGCGGATATGTCCTCAGGGGAACACCGGAGGCAGGTTTTGTGGGTTGGATGAGGTTGTTCCTGGAACCCACTAAGATACTTGAAACCGAACTGATCTATGCTAAAACCCACCCATCCTCCTGTACAGTGACGGAAAAGGGGAACCAGCTTGAGCTGACCGTGAAGGCTAATGCGGAGGGCAATTTTACAAATCCACATGCATTGAATGGCTCTATCCCCGAATCAAACACACGCCGGGTCTATCGCTTTGACAAAGAATCACATATGTTGACCGCATTGACTGTTTTCATTGAATCGGTACAGGAGGATATTTGTGTGTTAAAGCTAAACAACATCAGCACGAACTTGTCACTTTCCGACTCGCTGTTTATATTCACCAATCGTAACAGCCGGCCCGTACTTACATTGGAGGAATGGGATTTGGCAACTGCCCGTGGTATGAAAGATATCAGCGGAGAAGAGGCTGTCAGGATCTTCTTTACCGCTTGTGAGAAAAACGACTGGAAAACAGTACAAAGATTCTCACCCCTCTTCTCCATCCCGGGTGGAAATGCACTGAAGCCGATTCAGAACCGGTTTACCGGTTCCAGTCTGTTGCAGGTTGGAAATGCTTTTACCTCCGGGATGTATGCAGGAGTATACGTTCCTTTTGTGATCCGGCTTAAATCGGGTGATACCATTGCGGGAAATATCGCCATCCGCAAGGATAATTCATACCATACCTGGACTATTGATGGCGGATATTAACTCCGAGTACCCACCCTTAGCGGTGGTCAATAAATCTTTTTTCACCGCCTTAATAAACAACATAAGTTATGAGAACAATTATTTATATATTCATTCTTTTTGCATGCCCTTTAACCAACCTCTTGGCACAAACGACCTATGTGCAGAAAGCCGAAGATCTCTGGGGAAATGAAGTCGCATTTAACAAAACCATTCATTCCCCGCAAACCACGGTCATTCAGCCTTTCTCGACTTCGAATTGCGGCTACTGCCTTATCGACGGCTGGTTTGTTGAGAAGAACTACTTTGAAACCAACCGGCAAAGGGGCGGTTTAAATTTTACTCAATGCCTGTTCAATCCGCAACTTGACGTCTATGCCTTTACAAAACATTACCGCGATACCTTGACCTCCGTACTAACCTATCCTCCCGAACTTCACCGTTACCACCAGAACGGCTTCCCGGCGATCCTGGCATTCCGCAATGGTGACCAAATCGTCAAATTACCGGAAGGAATCCTGAGTCCTTATGATTCCGTCTTTGAACAATTAAAGATGATCCTCTGGAACGACACTTCCATCCATTTTAAGCCGGTTTCCGAACTTCACTTTGCTACCCGGATCATCTATGAGAATATGCATTATTCAGCGATTTGTGTCGTCCCGGATGGAAACCGTATCGCATTTGAAAAGAACCAGGAATTTGCCGACAGGGCGAAATCCTACCGGGTGAAATATCTCAGCCAGCTATCCTCCTGGGATTTGAAACAAAATATACTCCTTGAGGGTAGGTTTTCGCGCGAGGTTTGCCGTTACATTACCGGAGGTAGCAGTCCTTTCCGGTCAGAAGGAGACTCGGTACTGTGCATTGGCAGATACAGGTTTGGTGCCGATTCCATTGGAATTTCCGCCTGTATCCCGAATCCTGTGAATCCCGAAAAATATATGATTTTAAAGATAAGGGGAAGAGATGTCGAAAAGGGATTTTTTGATAATAGCGTCGATTATACCATTTATTGTACCAATAATAAAACAAATTCGACCCGGATACTCCTGCATGGATTCTTTGATAAAAAGCCCAGCAACCGGTGGTTTTTTTCCGATTCACTTTGTATTTCTCATCTTTCTCCCAGGGAAAATTGTGTGAAGGTCTGTACCATTCCCACGAAGAATTTTCTCCCGGAACACCCGGTCAACTTTCCAAAACCCCGATACAGGCAATTACCATTCGGCGAAGAATTCACCTTTGGTAATGGTTCTTGTCGATTCCCTTCGATCGCAGCCGATGACAATGGAACCGTCTGGATTTGCTGGGAGGAGAAAGGGGATATCCTTTTGTCGTCAGTCGACCGGGGTAACCCCATCCATACAGAAATTGAAAGCGACCGGTCCGACAGCTACAATCCACTGTTAACCTTTGCCGAAGGGAAATTGTGGGTATTCTACCTCAACAACCGTGATGGTTTTTACCGGGTTTATGGCCGGAGTTTTGACGGATCGGTACTCACCGAACCAGTGCTGTATTCGGAGACATTGCCCTGTGATGCGATAACTCCTTCGGTTGTTTCCACCAAATGCGGAATTGTGCTGGCCTGGACAAACTGGAAAGCGAATTTCCGATTTCCAGTTTACCGGACGATCCGGAATGGGATTCCCGACAGTGTTCAACCGGTATCAGTGGCAAAGAGTCCGCTTAACGATTATATTAATGCATGGTACTTCAGTCTCGATGTCGATACAACCGGAATGGTATGGGGCGCCTGGAACCAGCATTACCCTGCCTTGCTGGGCGTATGTGCTGGGAATCTAACGAATGATGCAATCTCCGTAACTAAGGTCACCGAGAACACTGATGACTGCGAAAACGGGGGTTATCCCACTACCGTACATGACGGAGAGGGTCGCCGATGGGTGTTTTGGGAATCCTTTCCATGGAGTGTTCTGGATGGCGACCGGCAGAAAATCTATGGTTCTATGTTTGATCCTGTGGCAGGAACCTGGTTATCGTCAATAAGCTTGCCAACGGATAAAAATACTTATCTCAATCAAACGCCTCAGGCGTTGACCCTGAACGACGGAAGAATCTTTGTAGTCTGGAGCGGACGGTCGAAAGACGATAACTGGGCGTTGTACCTGGCCTTTAAGGATAAGGATTCCTGGAGCGGTCCCATTCAACTCACCTCCGGCAAGGAACCGGCACGAGCCCAAAAAATCATTTCAGACAATCACGATAGGGTTTGGGTAGCTTGTCATTACGGCGTTGGTGAAAAGATGAAGGTGAAGGTGTTCAGGGTTACCACTCGTCACTCGTTACGCGTCACGCGTCACGCTACTTATGGAACTTCTTTATGAAATCCTCCACTTCCGGCACGCCACCCTGGTAGATAAGGTACCCATTGTAGGGTTCTCTTGGCGTAATCTCGCCGTTGATGGGTGTCAGCATGATCTCTTTAACTTTGGCCAGGTCGCTTGTTTGGCCTAACGCCCAGCTGAGTTTGACAAAGGCGGTTTCGGGAAGCATGTTTTCGGCCGGGATGATCCCTTTTGCCATGAGGTCGCGACCGGTATCATATACAAACATATGAACATAACCCCATAAAGTCTGTACGGTCATGTAAATAGCCACTCCTTTGGCAATGGCGCGTTCGATGGCAGGATAGATCGGTTTGTTCACGTGACCCAATCCGGTGCCGATGATGATGATCCCTTTGTAACCGGCGTCGACAAGGGAATCGATCACGTCGGGTTTCATGTTAGTGTAATAATAGATCATGGTCACCTTCTCTTCATAATAGGGAAGAATGGTCACGTTGTGGTCTTTGCGGCGACGATGGTAATCCTCTTTGATTGGGACAACTCCTTTACGGGTTACGGTTGCCAATGGGGTATCGCCGATAGTCCGGAAGGTGGAACGGTACGAAGAGTGCATCTTACGTACCCGCGTTCCGCGGTGAAGAAAACCGTATTCATCGGAAGTGGGGCCGAACATACAGACCATCACCTCGGCAATATCGCCATGGCCGGCACCCGTTGCGGCATGCATTAGATTCAGAGCGGCATCGGAGCTAGGGCGGTCGGAGGAACGCTGTGAACCGACCAGGACAATCGGTATCGGTGAGTTCTGTACCATAAAGGTGAGCGCAGCAGAGGTGTAATGCATGGTATCGGTACCGTGCCCGATGATGATCCCGTCGATCCCCTTTTCAATCTCCTGCCCGATGGCAACCGCCAGCTTTTTGTACTGATCAGGTCCCATATTTTCGCTGAACACGGCAAATATCTTTTCTGTGGTCAGGTTGCAGATATCGGCCAGTTCGGGGACGGCGCCATACAGTTCACCAGGTGAAAATGCCGGGATCACGGCGCCGGTACGGTAATCGAGACGGGAGGCAATGGTACCGCCTGTTCCAAGCAACTTTACATTGGGTTTCCCTTTTGTATAGGGGAACTCTTTTTCCGGGATCTTGTAAACCGCTTTTTTGTACCCAAGTTCTTCGATATTGGTTATGGTATTGATATCGACGCCGATGTTATAACCGGTAAAGAATTTCAGTACAAGGTGTTTATCATCGGTATTTTCAGCCCGGGGAAGGATCGTTCCTTCAAATACTCCGCGTGTGGTATCAACCTTGACTTTCGCCCACACCCGGGCATTATATTTTTGCAGTACTTCGAGTGCGCGTCCTTTGTATCCCTGGAAAATGTCATCGCTCATAAAAAAATGGTGAAATGGTGAATTGGTGAAATGGCGAAATGTAGAATTAGCCGGTTCATAATGTTATCCTGTTATATAGTTCTTTCAGGGAGATATTCCCGAGCGCCAGATTATAAAGATTGCCCATAATCCACCGTTTCCCGGCGGAATCATCCACGGAAGTCCTGATCTCCTTATATTTCTTAACCAGGAAAGGCACCTTCCCGATGACTTCATCTTCCGTAAGTTTCTTGAAATTGATAGAGATCAATATGGATTCAAAATCCATCTTCGGATGTTGATAGAGGTGAACCAGTATCCGTTTTGATAATGCCAGGTCAAGACCTCGTTCCGACAGGAACTTTAACATCTCAAATACCCGTTCAAATGTAAAACCCGGAAGCAGCGGGTAATGTCCCTGGATGTGTTTAAGCGTGTGTCCCAGCATGATAGCGGTATAACGGGGCGGGATTTTCAGTTCGGTTTGTACTTTTTCAAGCAGGGAGATCAGGTTGTTTTTCAGAAGATAGGTAAAGGTATCTGCAGGTACATTCCAGGTGATCAACTGTTTGATGCGGTCGGAAACCAGTTTCGGGATATGCCTTGCTGCTTCTTCGATATCGGAATCCTCCAGTGGGATGGGAGCCGTATCGGTATCCGGGTACATCCTGTCTGCCCCGGGGAGAACACGTTCGAAAATGGTCGTACCATCCTCAAACGATTTACGCGTTTCGTTGGGAACAACTTTAAACGCCATCCTGCAACGTTCATCGATTGTTTCAATCGCCGTTTTGATATCTTCTTCCGGTCCCCAGAATATGATCTGTGCATCCTCCTCTTTACTTCCAAGAAGGGTACGAACCTTTGACCATACCTTCTCACCTGCCTCATTTTCGAACATTTCTGAGTGAAGCATATTGGGTTTTTCGATGCAGGCGATCACTTTCAAACGATCGGTTATCTCGTCGGCAAACATCTTTCCGGGTTGGGTAAAATGGGAAAGGATACCGCGAAACTGAGGCATGTTTACGATATAAATCTTTGTGGTTTGATTTTGCCTGTGATAATCCGGAAGGTCGATTTTGACCTCTTTCAAGGTTACCTCACGGGTAAGTAATTTCCAAGTTTTATTATCCGGGATACGTTGATTTAACTCCTCACGGATATTGAGCAAAGCCCATTGACGGAAAGCTTCGTTGTGGGTGAGCTCCGGCATCCAGGAGGTGTGGGCCACTCCTTTTATCTCAACCCTGGTTCCTCCGCGACAGCTGACATTAACGTCGGCACGGGTCGATCCGATACCGGTCTTTACCTTACCGGTACTGCGGTTCAGGAAACGAATATAGTCGGCACCTTCTTTTACTTCATCGGGATTTACGAAATCGGGATAGGTCACCGTTTCGATCAGGGGATTCCCTAGTCGATCCGTTCTGTAAATGCGAACATGACCGATATCGGAGACTTCCCGGCAGGCATCTTCTTCAAGACTGAGCTGGATCAGACGAACTTTCTTATTCCTGAGTTGGATCTCTCCCTCAACGCCAATGATAGCGGTTCGCTGAAATCCGGTCGGAATGGAGCCGTCGAGATATTGTTTACGAGTGATATGAACCTCTCCGACAATTTTTAGCTTCGAAAGCAGAGAGATACCTATTGCAATATCGAGGGCCTCCCGGTTAAGCGGAAATGGAGGAGTATCATCAACATCGTAAGTGCAGGCAGTTTGATTGGCAATCCGGTAAATGATCTCTTTCCTTGTTCTAAATTCCATTAAAGCAGTCCCGTCATATTCTCCGAGTTCGCTTAGTGTGGGACGCATATGACGGATCAACTCCGCGTCAAATTCATCGGCTTTCTGGTAAATACCTGAAGGACAATGGCAAAAAAGCTTCTCTTTGGTTTTTAGTTGCTGATGGACTTCAAGTCCCGACATAAATCCGATTCTGTCATAATCGGCCTGGGTGGCATTTATTCGTGTAACGTATCCTATCTTCTTTTCTGTTTCTGCATAGTTACGCTTGGGATCGAAGGAGTGCTTCATAAAAGTCAGGAAAGGTTGTTAAAGAGGTGCAAAATTAGCCAATTATGCCTACCATAAGAAATCAGGAAGGGAAAAATATCAGGGGGAATAAAAATAATTTAAAAAATATTTGGTTTATAATATAAACTTGTTTATATTTGCAACTTATTTAATTTTTAAAACATGGAAACACAATTAAACGAAAAAGAAAGTCTTAATCTGATCAACGAGATGATCAGTACTGCGAGAAACAATTTGCAGAAAGGAATGGGCAATATTTTTTTACTCTGGGGCTATCTTGTATTTGCGATCAGCCTGGTGAATTTTATACTGCTCGTCGTTCTTCCGCAACATGTCAATCACAACTCCTATTTTATATGGATTCTAATGGGATTGGGATATCCTGTTCATTACCGCTTGGTGACAAAGATACAGATCGAAAAACTTGTGAAAACTTATGTTGACAAGATTATGGATCAAGTGTGGATAGCCTTTTCTATTTCCATTATCCTTGTTGTGATCGGCATGATTGGTTCATCGCTTCTTGTCATGCCGGCTTTTACCGGTGTTGAAAAGGATTTCGGATTCCTCCATTGGTTCCAATGGACCCTGATGACCCCGTTTATGCTTTTATTGTATGGTTTTGCATTGTTTATATCGGGGAAAGCTTATGATTTTAAACCATTAGTAAGGGGTGGAATTATCTGCTGGGTGGCTTCCCTCTTTTTGATTTTGAGCGTTCATCACAGGTATATGCCTGAAATACAGCAGGTGACTCTTGCCATTGCTTCTTTGTTCGGGTTCATAATTCCGGGGAGTATCCTTAAAAAGAAGGAGAAGGAAAATGTATAACGATCTTGATCCACTTCTTCACTCCCAGCTACGGCTTGCAGTCATTTCGATATTGATCGGAAGCGAGGAAGCTGATTTTGTCTATCTCCGGAAACAGACGAATGCTTCGGCTGGAAACCTGAGTGTACAGATTGAGAAGTTAAGGGAAGCAGGGTATATCACGGTAATAAAAGATTTCAAAGGAAGGGTCCCGTGCACCACTTGCAGGATCACCTTAAAAGGGGTAGATGCCTTCGAAAAATATGTAAAAGCCCTTCAAAACTACATCCTCATAAAAAAATAGTACTTTTGTTTTTCAAAGGTACTTACTTGATCTGACGGATGAAATCTTTGCGTTCCCTGCTTATTTTTTTCTTCTTTTCACCTTTTTTACTCTCCTATTCCCAGGACACAACCAAGATCTTGCTGGAAAAAGCCGATTCATGGGAATACAATAAATCTTTTAAAGAGGACATTCAGCGGATCATAGGTAATGTGATCATGAGCCACGACAGTGCATACCTGTATTGTGACAGCGCTTATCTTAACGATGAAAAGAACAATGTTGTTGCTTACGGTAATGTCCATGTCATGATCAGCGATACCCTTAATCTTTACGGGGATTCCCTTACCTACGACGGAAATACCAGGGTGGCGCGGATACACAGCAATGTCAGGCTGATCGATAATCAAACTGTTCTGACGACCGACACCCTGGTTTTTGACCGTAAAACCCAGATCGCTCAATATGATTACTGGGGAAAGATCGTGAACGACAAAAACATCCTTGTCAGCAAACATGGTTATTACTTCACGAATAACAAAGAATTTTTTTTCAAGGAAAAGGTCATACTCATCAATCCCGATTACCGGATGCATTCAGATACTTTGATGTATAATACGGTCACAGAGGTTTCATATTTTTTCGGTCCGTCTAACATTGTCAGTAAGGATAAAATCGATTCCATTTACTGCGAAAACGGTTGGTATGACACCCGGTTTGATAAAGCCCGTTTCAGAAAAAATTCAATTATATGGCATGAGGACCAGTATCTCACCGGGGACAGTCTGTATTATGAACGAAAAACCGGTTTCGGTCAGGCATTTAAGCATGCCTTGTTGGCCGACACTGTTCAGAATGTGCTCCTCATGGGCAATTACGGGGAATTGCAGCGCCGTAAAGGATTTGCATTCATGGTCGACAGTGCGGTTGCTGTGATGGTAGATAAGAAAGACTCCCTTTTCATGCATTCCGATACGGTAATAACTACGTTTGACTCATCCGAAAAGATCAAAGATGTTCGCTGCTATTATAAAGTCAAATTTTTCAGGGATGATTTACAGGGAATGTCCGATTCCCTGGTTTATCACGTAGCGGATTCGGCCATGACTATGTACAGTGAACCGGTGATATGGTCGGGGCAAAACCAACTTACTGCGGATTCCATCACCCTGACCTTCTGGAATGGGCAGGCAGATTCATTAAAAATGTTCAATTCCGCTTTTATAATTTCTGAGGATGATACCAACAAATTCAACCAGATCAAAGGAAGGAATATTAATGCTAAATTCAGGGATAATGAAATCTATAAAGTCAACGTCCTTGGCAATTCCGAAACCGTTTATTATGTTCGTGAAGAAGACCGTTCTCTGATCGGCATCAATAAGGCATTATCGAGCGATATGCTTATATTTCTCGAAAAAAACCAGATCAAAAGTATCACCTATCTCGAAAATCCAACGGCGGTGCTTTACCCGGAAAAAGACATATCGCCTTACGACCTGAAGCTAAAAAATTTCAAATGGATTAAGGAAAAACGACCCCTCGTAAAAGAGGATATTTTCATTTGGGATCCGGCCGAGCCTAAACCGGTCAAAGATATCCGGTAATTTAATAGAATCTTAAAACACCGAAACCTTTACGTATTTCTTTGGATTAGCCTTGATATCTTCGAGTAAAAGGTTGAGATCGTGGGCTGCTTTTTCGACTTCTTTGTAAAGCTTGTCATCATTCAGCAGCATTCCGACGGTACCTTTGCCCTGGTTGATCTTTTGCAGCATTAAGTTCAAATTTTCGATGGCAGAATTGACCTGGGCAAGGGTATAAGGGATCCTTGCTTTTGCCAGGGAATCGCTTATATCCGACAGGTTAGTTATAATATTTGTGATTTTATCATTATTGCGGCGGAGGTTTGCGCTTATCGATTCCACATTTGTAATTATTGCTGCCAGGTGATTGCGCTGGGTACTTATAAGAGTATCGATATTATAGGTGGTATGCGCCAGGTTCTGCAAAGCCTGTTCAACATGTTCAATGGCCTGAACAAGATTAGCACGGGTGTTTTTATTCAGAACCTGTTGAACGATAATTGCCACCGTGTCGATGGAACTGATCAGATTTTCAGCCTTCTTTTTCAAGGGAAGCAGTTGCCGGTTGACTTCTTCGCCTAAGGTGGCTTCCGTCACGCTTTTCAAGGTATCGCCACTCCTGGCAAGAACATTCGTATCTCCAAGCATGATTTCTACTTCCCGTGCGCCAAGCAGGTCGGAACTGAATATCCTGGCAGAGGAGTTTTTAGGAATGGGATAATCTCCGTCGATATAAAGTTCAACTACAATCTTTTTTGGATTTTTGGGATTGAAATATAATTTTGTTACCTGCCCAACCTTAAGTCCTTTGATAGATACAGGATTTGCGGAAACCAACCCGTTAACATGATCATAAACGGCAATGAATGTCTGATGTTTTTTGAACAGCTCCAACCCCTTCAGGTACATGAGTCCCCAGATCAGCACGGCAGTGGCGATCACAAAGAGGATCCCTACTTTTATTTCTTTTCTGATTTTCACGGGTTACAATTTCTATGACCCTACTAAATTACAGTTTTCCAATAATACAACACAACTCCCGGATATTTTATTTGGATGTTTTTCCCAGTATCCGGTTGGCTTCACTCTCAGGAATTCTTTCCTCATTGCGGAAAATCACAATAAATGCATCTTTGACACCTTTCCGTTTCACCTGGAGCAGGAGGCGATTTGCTTCATCCAGATTGTTTTCATCTCCTACGGTATACTTGTATAATCCGTTATGACGGTACATCTTGACATTGTCAAACTTGTCAAACTTGGGTGAATTTAAGCCAATATCCGTGGAAGTTGTGGCGATCTGGATACGAAATGATAACGAATTACCTGTTGTGGAAAGACCGGATGGGGTAACCATCATCGTAGTTTCCTTTTTTTGTTCCGGGATTTTCGCCGGTAACACCGTACCCGGGTTTTCCAGCTTTTGTTTATATTGTTTGAATGCACGGTAGATAGCAGATGCTATGAATTCCTGTCCTTTATCGGTGATCAAAAATCCTTCTTCGGATGGATTGCTCAGGTAACCCGATTCGACCAGTACGCTTGGCATGGTGGTTTTATAAAGAACGATGAACCCGGCCTGGCGAACACCCCGGTTGTTAAGTCCGACGCGCTCTTCGAGCTGTTGCTGAATCTCTGCGGCAAACTCCATACTCTGTTCCATGTTGGAGTTCTGGTACAGGGAAAAAGTTATATATGACTCATCATTATTAGGGTCAAAGCCGGCATACCGGGCAGAATAGTCGGATTCGAGTAAAATGGAGGCATTTTCCTGTTTTGCAATCTCCAGGTTGGCTTGCGATTTGTGCAATCCCATCACATATGTTTCCGCCCCCTTAAACGTCTTTACCCGGTTTGCATTGCAATGAATGGAGATAAAAAGATCGGCTTTACTGTTGTTTGCTATTTCCGATCTGCGGTCTAACTCGACGAAGACGTCCCTGTCGCGGGTATAAATAACCTTGACATCCTTAAAATTTCGCTGAATCATATTGCCCAACTTCAGGGCAATTGCCAGGTTTATATTTTTTTCCTTTGCTTTCTTCCCAAGAGCTCCGGGGTCGTCGCCCCCATGACCCGGGTCAAGCACGATCCTCTGGATGGTACTATGATTTTGGGCAAAAAGACAGGATCCGGTAATCAATGCCGGAAGGATTAGAAACGAAAGCGCAGCCCAGGGCCGGATATGCTGCCGAGGGATGTTAAAGAATCTTAAAAAAAACAACGGTCTCAATTATTTTGATTAGTTTTGAAACCCGAAGAATAACGGTCTACAACGCCTTTTTATTCTGAATTTGATTTCAAAACAAAGATAGAACATAAACCCCGGAATTCAGAAAAGAAGTTGTTAACGAAATTATTAACAAAGCCTTTCCTTTTTTTCCTTTTTTTGAATCTCATCTTCCTGTTACCTAGTTCCATTTTACGTGGACAGGATACGATCCGGCAGAAAAAGGGGGATTATTCCTTGCTCCTATCCGATACCCTTCGTATCCCGTCAACCGGACTCCGGGTAGTAACCGACAGTTTGAATATCCCGACCGACAGTCTTAAAAGGGGCACGGATACCACCAGGAAAGATTCAACAAAAATCCAGAAAGAAAGCAAACAAAAACTGGAGGGCAAAGTTGAATACCTTGCCAAGGATTCTCTACGCTTTGAGATAAAAAATCAGAAGGTTTTTCTTTACCAAGATGCTGATATCAAGTACCAGGCTATTGACCTGAAAGCTGCCTACATAGAAATAGATTTTCCCAAAAACCTGGTTTTTGCAAAAGGAATGCCCGACTCGACCGGTAAGGACCAGGGAATACCTCAATTCTCGGAAGGAAGCGAAAGTTTCAAATCAAAAGTCATAAACTATAACTATATCACGAAACGAGGATTGATCAGTACGGTATTTACCAAGCAGGATGAAGGATATCTTCATGGAACCGTGGTTAAAAAGATGGAAAATAATGTAACTTATATCCAGTCGGGATCCTATACTACATGCGACCTGGAAGAGAATCCCCACTTCGCATTTAAATTCAACAAAGCCAAGGTCATTCCAGGGAAAAGAGTGATCACAGGACCGGCTTATATGGAAATTGCGGGGGTGGCTACTCCCCTGTTCGTTCCATTTGGATATTTTCCAAACAAGACCGGCCAGCGGTCGGGAATAATATTACCGACATACGGAGAAGAGTTGAACCGTGGTTTTTATTTCCAGAACTTTGGATATTACTGGGCAATGAACCAATATATGGATCTAAAGATACAGGCCGATATCTTTACCCGCGGTAGTTGGGCGATCAAACCTACTTACACATATAACAAACGGTATCATTATAACGGCATGATAAATTTCAGTTATGCGGTGAATCTGATGGGTGCCCAGGACTCACCCGATTTCCAGAAAACCCAGGACTTCAGGATTCGCTGGACACACAACCAGGATCCCAAGGCAAGACCGCATAGCAGTTTTTCCGCTAATGTCAATATCGTCAGCAACACCTTCAATAAAAATAACCTTTCCTCCAGCCCTGAAGCATACCTTTCGAATACTTTCCAGTCAAGTATCAACTATTCGACCAGTTTTGCCGGGAAATACTTTCTTAATCTTAATTTTAATCACAGTCAGAATACCCTCAACAAAACAATTGACTTAACCTTGCCCCAGATCGCTTTTTCAGTAAGTCAATTTTATCCATTCCGCCGGAAGAATCCGGTAGGAAAGATGCGGTGGTACGAAAAGATCAGCATGAAATATAATCTTGATGCAGAGAACCGTTATAACACTGTTGACTCCTTGCTCTTCACACCGGGATGGGAACGTCAAATGCAGAATGGCATCCGGCACAGTTTTCCCATCAACGGCACGTTCACGGTCTTAAAGCATTTCAATTGGACCAATGGGATCAACATAAACGACCGGATGTATTTTCAGACCATCCGGAAACGTTATGTCAGCCCGCAACCGGCCGACAGTATCATGGGATATTATAAGACCGATACGGTTTTCGGATTTGCCAATGCTTTTGACGCCAATTTCACCTCTTCGATTAACACCACCATTTATGGCATGTTTCAATTCAAGAAAGGTCCGCTGGTCGCTATCCGTCATATGCTTATTCCATCGGTCACCTTTTCATACACCCCAAACTGGGGTTCCCCTTCCCTGGGATATTGGCGTTATATTGAAAATGACACGGCTACTATCAATCCCCAGAGATATTCGATCTTTCAGAATGGGATCTATGGCGGCCCGCCGGGGGCGCAATCGGGCATGGTCACCTTTGCCATCAGAAATAACCTGGAAATAAAGGTCAGAAACCGTAAAGACACGATAACCGGGACACGGAAGATCCCATTGATCGACGATTTTACGATCCGGACTACCTACGACATTGCCAAGGATTCCCTCAACTGGTCGCCTATTACAATGAGCGGGCGAAGTACTATCTATAAAGGACTTACCATAACGTATAACAGTTCATGGGATATGTACGCCAGGGATTCATTGGGCCGAAGGCTCAATATAACTGAATGGGAAGCCCATCACCGGTTGCTGCGACTGGATTTAACCAGGTGGGATGTAGGTTTAACATATACCCTTACCTCCGAAAAAGTAAAGGGAAAAAAGAAACCGACCAAGGGATCACCACAGGAACAAAAGGATATAATTGATTACTATGATTATTATGTCGATTTTGACATTCCCTGGAGTTTCAGTATTAATTACAGTTTCAGTTATAATAAGACCTGGGATAATACACAGGATATAAGGGTCGGAAAAATTGTACAGACCCTGGGGTTCAGCGGCCAATTAAATATCACGCCAAAATGGAAGATTACACTTATGACCGGTTGGGATTTTACAAATAATCAACTCTCTTATACTTCGATCATGGTGTACCGCGATCTCCATTGCTGGGAAATGAGTTTCGGCTGGATTCCGAAAGGGGCTCAACAAAGCTGGAACTTCTCCATTAACGTGAAGGCATCTGTTTTACAGGATCTTAAGCTTAACAAAAAGAAAGATTTCAGGGATTTTGCAGACTAAGTTTGCGTAACGACCAATGACATAATAACTTAATGACGAATTAACATTAAAAAGTAAAGATGTACCGCGGTGCGTCTCTTAACGATAAAAATAACCATATTATGAAAAGGATCATCCACACAAGTAGTGCTCCGAAGGCGATCGGGCCGTATAGCCAGGCGGTTGAATTAAATGGAATGTTGTTTGTTTCCGGGCAGATCCCGCTGGATCTGGCAACCGGAAAAATAGTTGAAGGCGGTATTACAGAGCAGACCGAGCAGGTTATGAGAAACATCGGAGCCATCCTGAATGAGGCAGGCTATGGCTTTAAAGATGTAGTTAAATCGACCTGCCTGTTGAGTGATATGGATAATTTTGCAGCCATGAACGCGGTTTACGGAAAATATTATCCCGAGAACGCTCCAGCACGCGCGGCTTATGGAGTAGTAAAACTACCCCTGGGTGCACTTATTGAAATCGAAACCATCGCCTTGAAATAATCCCTGGTGTATCATCGCCCGATCAGGACATAGGCTGCCCAAATGGTAGGCAATGCTGTTTCACGGCACGATATCATATCCATTTTGGCCTCTCTCAAGGCCTGGCTGTAAGTTTTCCCTGAGAGCCATTTACGGTAGAAACTGATCATAAATTTTCCGGCATGACGGTCAGTGATGTTCCATAAAGTGGCAAGAATATTTTTTGCACCCGCGTATAAAAATCCCAAGGGCAGTGAACTTAATCCATATCTTCCTACCTTTTTACCAAAACCCGAAGCACAAGTATTTAATACCACCAGATCGGCTTTCAACCTGAGCTTGTATATTTCTTTCAGGGTGAGGATACCTTTTGAAAAAGTATTGTGACCTGAAGAAGGATCGTAATCCCAGAAAACGACTCCTCCCGACTCGGGTTGACTGAAATCAGGACTATTGTGGGTTGCAAGATGAATAATTCTGCTGTTACTTGCCAATTCTATAAAAAGAGTTTTTTTCGATTGCTCTCCCACAGCCATCCTGGCAGAAAGTCCTTTCCGGCCGAACATCAAACCAATAGTAATTAATTCATCTTTGGACTCGGGAAGAGGATTTACTTGACGACTGCAGTAAAATCCAGGAGAAAATCCGGTAAAATAGATCTCAGGTCTGTCATGAATTTTAGTCTGATAAGCCTTGGTAACCGGAAAGCTCCTGGCCCATTGTTTCGCTGAGTAGTGATAGATAATCTCAAAATCGAGAATAAGATAATGCTGGGAGGAAAATCCCATGTTTGCTGAAACATATTCGTTTACGATAAAGGACTCAAAGGGAATTCCTGATAAATCCATCCCCGGGATGATGATAAGTCGTGTTTTTCCTTGCAGGATGTTTTTTAATGGCGAGATAAGGATATTATACATTTTCCTGCCGCCATTAATCATATCCGCAATATCTGCAACTTGTAACTGTCTTTTGTATTCTTTTAATGTTTTCCAGAAATAAGAATCAACGTGTTGTCTGTAATAATATCTCTTAAATTTTGAAACAGCTACGATTATCATCATGGTGTCGGTTAGAACATATTCAAGGATGACCTCTCCCCGTCGGAGTCTTTCCTGTATAAAACTGATCCCCCCAGGATTCTGGGAAAGCATACTTTCTGTGGAAAAATTAAAGGAATTAGTCATGGAGGAATCCGTCATTACGATTGGGAGTTGCCGGCTCACCATTTCAACTTCTCTTTGTGCCCCGGTTTCCGGTATCCAGGACAGGCCGATAAATCCGGAAAAGATACCCCATGCCAGTTTCCTTGTCATAGCCTTAAAAAATTAATTTACAAAAAAATTATACGGCCTATCGAAACCAGGTCTTCATTAATTATTATTTTCCAGTAATAAACGCCCGGATCGAAACTAACTGTTGACAGGGCAAACTCGTTTCCCGGGAAAGGGAGGGATTCAAATATTCTTTTCCCTTTATTATTGAAAAGTTCAATCTTAACTATGTTTTGAGCTTCAACATTAGTCCATTTGAATTCTAAATCCGTTCCTCGTGAAATAATGATACGGGTTTGAGGCAGAAGTAATTTAAAAGAGGGTCCCCGGGTTGTGGAGCCGATCAATATTTCAAATTCGGGAATGGTAATAAAATTATCGGATAAATAGTTGTTCCTGGTTGTTCCTGATGATTTCCCGGTGACCGCTTGATCCTTTGAATGATTGACAAGCCCTGTTTTAGTTACAAGGGTTAATATGCCGACCGTCAGAAGGAAAATAATGGAAGCAGCAATAAGGACGGGTAACCATTTGTTCCTGCGATCGTCCGTTTTATTCTTTACCTGGTTGAATTTTCTACTTAATTCACGCAGGTTTTCATCCGCAAGGATGGTATTTAGCTCCTTTTCGAGTAACACTTCCATCCGAAGTGTGGGGCTGTTTTCAAGCAGTAAAAGAAACCGGGTTTGTTCTTGTTGATCCAGTTCATTTGATTGAAATCGTTCAATCCACTCACTCAGGTTTTCTGTTTCTTTCATAAATGATAAATTGTTGGCAGTTAGGATCGTTAAGTATTTTTTTGCGAAGCATGTTCTTGCACATATATTTCCTGGTCTTGGCATAATGTTCATCTTTAAAGCCAAGAACTCCGGCAATTTCCTTAAGAGGAACCCTCCTGAAAAAGAGCGTCAGGAGAGTTTGGCAATCCTGAGGAAGATTAAAAAAATGCTGGTTATAAAGCCGTATCTTTTCGAGTTGCTCTTCCCTGATTTGATAATCCTCGGTGGCATATCCTTCCGAATCTTCATGGACTTCAAAATTGGCCTGGTATAAGAGACGGTATTTCCTGTCGAGACGCTGTAACCAGATATTCTTGCATACGGCGTAAAAATAGGTCTTTAGACTTGAACTTAAGGTAAATGTTTGGTTTTGGATCCTCATATAAAGAACAATCAATCCATCATGAAATACATCCTCTGCATCTTGGTGGTTTCCGGAGTTACGTTCAACAATAGATCGGATTGCCGGGAAAAACTCTTTATACAGGTATTTGATAATACCCGTTTTCTTTTGACGAAGTCCTTGAATCAGAGACTGGTCGGAATAGTGAATTATCATAACATTGTCTTCGTTGCTTAATCCGGGAAAAGGAAAAAGGTAATAGGTTTGTTAATAACTTTTTTTAACCCAGGCCAGAAGAGTTGTTGTACTTGTTATGACAGAGTATGGTTATGAAACGTTGCATTAATAACAAAAAAAACTGGAGAATGAATTTCATCCTCCAGTTTGCATTAAGAATATTGTATCAGTAATCTCAGCGCCAATCGCTATTCCCTGAATTTCATTCCCAGGTTATAGAAAATAAATGACCACAAATCTGTGCTTTCTTCGATCACTTTGGTAATGGGTTTCCCGGCGCCATGACCCGCTTTGGTCTCGATCCTTGCCAGGATCGGGTTATCTCCTTTATTTTTTTCCTGTAAGGTGGCGATGAATTTAAAAGTGTGGGCCGGTACTACACGGTCGTCATGGTCGCCGGTAAATGCAAGGACTGCCGGGTATTTTACGGTGTCGCTTATATTATGTAAAGGCGAGTACTTGATCAAATAATCAAATCCATCTTTCGTGTCGCTGGTTCCATAATCCACCGCCCATGCCCATCCGATGGTGAATTTATGATACCTTAACATGTCAAGAACACCAACCTGGGGTATAACGACCTTGAACAAATCGGGACGCTGGATCATACAGGCAGCAACCAGTAATCCTCCATTTGATCCTCCAAGAATAGCTAATTCCTGGGGTGATGTGTATTTTTCTCCGATAAGATACTCGGCAGCAGCAATGAAATCATCGAAAACATTCTGCTTTCGTTCTTTTGTTCCTGCTTTATGCCAATCCTCTCCATACTCGCCTCCCCCCCTGATATTGGCCACAGCATAAATTCCTCCATTTACCAGGAAAAGTAAACGGCTAATATTAAAGTTCGGGGTTATGTTAATATTGAATCCGCCATATCCATAAAGCAGTGTCGGGTTCTTTCCATCCAGTTTCAACCCCTTTTTGTAAATGAGAAACATCGGTATGGTAGTCTGATCCTTGCTGCTGTAAAAGACCTGTTTCACTTCAAAATCATCGGGATTAAAGTCAATATTGGGGCGAGTATATACTTCCGAAGTATTTTTCGATATATCATATTTGTAAACAGTCGGCGGGAAAGTAAAGGAAGTATATACATAAAATGCCACGTTTTCTTCTTTTTTCCCGCTGAAACCGGTAAGCGTACCTATGCCGGGAAGGTTCATATTATAGAGGAATTTTCCCTTAAGATCATAGACAAATGCTACCGAAGCAGCATTCTGCATATATTCCGTAACGATAACACCACCTGCCAGGGTCACAGACTCCAATACATTCTCCCGTTCCGGAATAATGGTTACCCAATTATCAGGATCCGGTTTTTCCGGATCCATCAGGATCAACTTCTTTTTTGGAGATTTATAATTAGTTGTGACCAATAGTTTATCACCGAGGTTATCCACTACTCCATATTCATTCTCGAAGCCCTCAACCAGTGGTTTAAAAGGCATATTCTTTTTTGTAAGATCACGATAATAAAGGGCTGTTCCACTGGTCGACTCCGACTCATACAAAAGAAGAAACCGTCCATCGTCCGTGACAGCAGCCCCATAATTCCTCAAAGGAAATTTCTTATTCTCATATACCAGCAGGTCCTGGCCCTGCGTTGTTCCTGCTTTATGAAAATAAACCTTATGGTTTTCATTCTTTTTAGATAACTCATCTCCTTTTTTAGGGGCATCATACCTGCTGTAATAAAATCCATCGCCCTGCCAGGATATCCCTGAGAATTTCACCCAGGAAAGACTATCGATACATTTCTTACCCGATTCGATCTCCATGGTATGAATTTCATTCCAGTCGCTGCCGCTCCTGGCAAGACTGTATGCCAGATATTTCCCATCATGGGAAACCGAACTACCGGCCAATGCAACCGTTCCATCTTCGGAAAGCTTATTCGGATCAAGCAGAACCTTCGGCTCACCATCAAGACCTTTTCGTACATACATAACCGACTGGTTTTGTAAACCGTCATTTTTAAAATAAAAATAATAAGGTCCCTCCTTAAAAGGGACAGAATACCTTTCATAATTCCACATTTTTGTAAGTTCTTTCCTGATCTTGTCCCGGAACGGGATTTTCGATAAATATTCTTTGGTTACCGCATTTTCAGCTTTCACCCATTCGGCGGTTTCTGCCGAATTGTCGTTTTCCAACCATCGGTATGGATCAGAAATTTTATTCCCAAAATAGATATCCACTGAATCAACTTTCTTTGTAACTGGGTATGTGACGATAATTTTTTGTTTGCATGAATCCATCGTTATAAATGCAAAAAAAAATAGAAACGGTAAAAACTTTTTCATAGTACTTTCGTTTAAATGAATAAAGGATTTGTTCTCAGACGATTATTTGCAGTAAATTTATCGTTATAAAATTAATTTATCAAATTCACTGGCTATGTCCCGGTTTTTACTCTATATGTTCACTGTTTTTCTTGTTTTCTTTAAATCTATTTTATCATTCACTGTTCAATAACCATCACAATGTACAACGGATTTTTAAAAACTGTTTTATTCTCTTTGTTCTTGGCCATTTTAATGACCGCATGTTTAAAGAATAAGGAAGAACCTGTCGCCATTTTCAGCATGAGCGATTATGTAGGACAATGGAAAGGTATCTTTCCCTATAATGCAGTTGATGACCCATCCGCCAGTGAATTACATATGTCGCTGACCACCTATGCGGGAAATTCAATCCTTACCGGATTCATCAACACTCCCGATGGAATTCTGATCCTGGATAATAAAATGTTTTTTGGTGGGATTTTTTCTTTTACGGTTCGGAATAATTCATTCGACAATCCGAATTGCCAGTCATGGGATGTCGGAGGATCGGCCTACCTGTTGCATATAAATAATATCGGGTTGAGTTTCGGCGGCACTTTCTGTGGGGCGCATCCCAAGGAGATCGACGGAACAATGACAAGGGAGAGTAACCTACCCGATACAACAGTATTTCTAACCATGGCTGTCGCAGGACGCAAACTGGTTTATACGGTCACCGATTCAGTAAATATCAGTCATGATAATTCAAACGAGTACCAAAAAGATCTTGCAAACGGATTATGGCGTATCCTGGTTGGAAGGGAAGACATACCATACTGGGGAACTATTTACCGGTATATCACCCCGGTTGAATGGGGAGAGCTTCCCATCAACGATTCCACACCATCACATCAGCAGACAAATTACAGGATCGATGCCCGGGTAGGGACAAAATATATAACCGTAACCACCGCTGATTCCATTATCATCACCATACAATCTTTGGCTGAAATGGTTACCGTTCCTGCAGGTACCTTTAAATGTGTACGGATGACAAAGGAATACAGGGCCATCACTCCGGGTGGTTTTTCAGGTTTCTTTGAAACCTGGTTCAACAACAATACGGGAATGATAAAGACCCTTCAGTACAGAAATGACAGCGTTGTCATGACGGAGGTACTGAAAGAGAAAAACTTCTAAAATAATCCGTCGATCAAGTTGTTGTCTGCAATATTCGGTAAAGTGACTTTCAGCTTGGGTTCTGCCTTCATTGCCCGTTTAATTGCAAAGAGTGCTTCCTTGTTTCGTGCCCAGGCCCTGCGGGCGATACCATTGTTCACATCCCAGTGAAGCATGGATTGAAGATGGCGATCGGCATCATCACTACCGTCGAGAACCATTCCGAATCCTCCGTTAATAACCTCCCCCCAGCCGACCCCACCACCATTGTGGATGGAAACCCATGTTGCCCCCCGGAAACCGTCACCAATAACATTCTGAACAGACATATCGGCTGTAAATGCTGAACCATCGTAGATATTTGATGTTTCCCTGTACGGTGAGTCGGTACCGGATACATCATGATGATCACGTCCCAGGACGACCGGTGCCGAGATTTTTCCCTGCCTGATGGCATTATTAAAAGCAGAAGCGATCTTTGTCCGGCCTTCATGATCGGCATACAGGATTCGCGCCTGGGATCCTACCACCAGTTTGTTTTTTCCTGCTTCACGGATCCAGTGGATGTTATCGCGCATCTGCAGCTCAATTTCCTTAGGTGAATGTGATGCAATATCCGATAGCACTGTTGCCGCTATCTGATCGGAAACGGCAAGGTCACCGGCTTTTCCGGAGGTACATACCCAGCGGAAAGGACCGAATCCATAATCGAAAAATAGTGGTCCCATGATATCCTGCACATAGGAGGGATAAATAAATGTCCCATCGGGTTTCATCACATCGGCACCTGCACGTCCGGCCTCCAGGAGGAAGGCATTGCCATAGTCCCAGAAATACATTCCGTTTGCCGTCATATTATTAATGGCTTTGACCTGTCGCCGTAATGAATGTTGAACCATCTTTCTGAATTTTGCCGGGTCGGCTACCATCATCTCATTGGATTCCTCAAGAGTAAGGCCGACAGGGTAATAACCTCCAGCCCAAGGGTTATGTAAGGATGTCTGGTCGGAACCGAGTTCTACTTTAATATTTGATCCGGCGAACTTTTCCCATAGATCCACAATATTTCCCTGGTAAACAAGGGATATCGCTTTTTTCTCTTCTTTTACATAAGTCATCCGGGTGATCAGTTTATCCAGATCGGTAAATACTTCATCGACCCAGCCCTGTTCGTGTCTTTTCTTAACAACCTTCGGATTAATTTCTGCGATTACAGCAATGGCTCCGGCGATGACAGCGGCTTTTGCCTGGGCTCCCGACATGCCGCCCAACCCAGAGGATACGAATATCTTCCCCTTTGTACGTTCAGGTGACGAGTGATTATTCATATGAGCCAGCTTGCGCGCGGCATTGAGGATGGTGATAGTGGTTCCATGCACAATACCCTGGGGACCGATGTACATATAAGAACCGGCAGTCATCTGTCCATATTGCGTTACACCCAACGCATTAAACCTTTCCCAGTCATCCTGACTTGAATAATTTGGTATCATCATCCCATTGGTAACAACCATACGGGGTGCATCGGGATGTGACGGGAAAAGTCCCATCGGGTGGCCGGAATACATGATCAGGGTCTGCTCCTCCGTCATTTCCGACAAATACTTCATGGTAAGCAAGTATTGGGCCCAATTCTGGAACACCGCGCCATTACCGCCATAGGTTATGAGTTCATGCGGATGCTGTGCTACGGCAGGATCAAGGTTGTTCTGGATCATCAACATGATAGCTGCCGCCTGGATCGTCTTATATGGATAATCGCTAATTGGCCGGGCGAACATTTTATAGGTTGGCCGGAACCTGTACATATAGATCCGCCCGTAGTTGTTCAGTTCCATGGCAAATTCAGGAGCCAGGGCGGGATGATATTTCTTATCAAAATAGCGCAAGGCATTTTTTAAAGCAAGTTTTTTTTCTCCGGCCGACAATATATCTTTTCTGACCGGTGCATGATTAGTGTCGGGATCCCGGGGCCGGAATTCAGGCAATTCAGCGGGAATACCTTGAAGAATAATTTTTTTGAAATCCGTCTCTTTCATATTGTTTTGCTCTTGCCGGGATATTATCCGTTATAAAATATCAGATTTTTTCCTGGGAATGTTTCAGTATCTGGTAAAGGAATTCGCGGGCACGGAAAAGTTGGGCTTTGACAGTACCAATCGGCAGGTCAAGTTCGACAGCTATTTCTTCGTAGGACCATTCCTTAAAATATCTGAGTTCGATCAGATTTCGGTAATGGGGTTTGAGTTTTTCGACTACTTCATGCATCAGTGCGATTTTTTGTTTTTCAATGACCCTTTCCTCGGGATCGAGTGTATTTGAAGGGACATTGGAGGAATGATTGGCCGAAGATTCTTCTTCATCGTCACAGAATCCATCAGAAAATTGGATCCTGCGGTCCCTCCGAAGAAAGTCGATACAATTATTGGCGGCAATCCGGAAAAGCCATGTACTGAATGCAAAGTCTGGAGTGTACTGGTGTATATTTTTAAAGGCTTTACCAAATGCTTCGATGGTGAGATCTTCAGCATCTGTAGGATTATTCGTCATTTTCAGCATCATAAAATAGAGCGAATCCCGGTAGTTATTCAGCAGAGCGGCATAGGCTTGCTGATCGCCTTTGCTGATCGCTAATTGAACGAGTTTGTAATCACGTTGTGCTTTCTCAGTAAGATGACCCGTCATTTCCATCGCGTGGGTTTACGAAACGTGTTTGAAATCATGATACCGGTATTAAGCAGCAAAATGAGTATCTCATAAAAGAAGAGGAAAGGTAATAAATCTTTTTCACCCAGTCGTCGCAGGCAGCGGTTCCAGACTATATACTGTGTAAGAAGCCGGAGTAAAAAGATCCCAAGCACCGGTATTATGGAGATATTTAACGATAGCAACAGTGCAAAAACAATATAGAACAACCACAGGCTGCATGAATAGATCCCAAGCAGGAATTTATGTCTGAACTTGTAGTGGCGGCTGGTGGAAAGATGACGTTTTTTCTGGGTAAACCATTTTTCAAATGACTTTTTAGGATCAGAATAGGTGTAGCTGCCCGGTTCAACCATGATTGATGTGTTGTCTTTTCCTGCAACCCTGTTTATAAAAAGGTCATCGTCTCCCGAACGTATCCTGTAATGGGAAATAAATCCGTTGTGCCTATAAAATAATTCTTTGTTATAGGAGAGATTCCTTCCGACTCCCATATAAGGTATGCCCGCTAACGCATAGGAAAGGTACTGCATGGCAATATGGGCCGTATCGAAACGGATCAGTGTATTGAGGAACCCTTTACTCCTGTTAAAGGGTCCATAACCCAAAACGATCTCAGTATTACCGGTATAGGATGATTGGAACCGGGCAATCCACTCACGGGAAGCTGGTTTACAATCGGCATCGGTCAATAATACAATATTGTATTTTGCAGACTTTATACCGATGGAAAGGGGGAATTTCTTTCCTGTAAAAAAGTTAAGGTCCTGCTTAATCTCTATTACTTTCAATTGGGGATACCGTTTTTCAAATTCAGCCAGGAGAAAAGAGGTATCATCATCGGATGCATGGTTCACAACCAACACCTCGAACTCCGGATAATTCTGATCGAGTATTAATGGAAGATTTTCTTTTAAATTATAATACTCATTGTGGGCACAAATCACTACTGATACTCCTGTCTGCTTACCGGCGGCGGAGGTCTGGCGGTATCTTCCCAATCTCCAGAAGATTACCCAGTAATAGATCAGCTGAATAAGAAATATCAGGAAAAAAGCAGAAAAAATAATCAATGGCAATGGCCGGAGATCAAAGATTCCTTCAGGCATTTAACATCATTTAACAGGGTTGGACGGCAAAGTTATTCATTATCATCGAATAAAAATTACCTTTGTCGACAAATCGGACTTTTCGTTGAAAAGTCGGCTGGCAAAGCATTCCGGGTTAATTTTCAAAATGGAATTCAGCATTACCCACACCGATAAAAAATCTTCCGCCAGGGCGGGTGTCATGATTACAGACCATGGGGCCATCGACACTCCTTTTTTTATGCCGGTAGGTACAACCGGAGCTGTGAAGGCAATTCATTTAAAAGAGTTATCTGAAGAAATTGGAGCACAGATCATGTTGGCGAATACCTATCATCTGTTCCTCCGGCCAGGAGTAAATATCATTTCAAAAGGCGGTGGACTTCACCGTTTCAATGGATGGAAAAAGCCTATCCTGACCGACAGCGGAGGTTACCAGATCTATTCGCTGGCAGAAATCCGTAAGTTTACTGAAAATGGGGTGGTCTTTCAGTCACATATCGACGGTTCACGTCATATTTTTACCCCCGAAAGCGCCATTGATGTTCAGAGGGAACTCGGCGCCGATATTATTATGGCCTTTGATGAATGTACCCCTTTCCCATGTGAAGAGGATTATGCCAAAAAATCCATGAAACGGACTCACCGCTGGGAGAAAAGGTGTTTGGAACATTTTGAAAAGACCCGGTGTCCTCATGGATACCGGCAGTCGCTCTTTCCGATTGTGCAGGGCAGTGTCTATCCTCACCTGAGGAAAGAATCGGCCGAGGTGATCGCTTCGATGAATGCACCGGGCAATGCTATCGGGGGGTTGTCAGTTGGGGAACCTGCCCGTCTGATGTATGAAATGACCGCTCTTGTGTGTAACATCCTCCCTCCCGATAAACCACGTTACCTGATGGGAGTAGGAACGCCGGCAAACATCCTGGAGAGTATTGCTCTCGGAATTGATATGTTCGACTGTGTGATCCCCACCCGGAATGGCCGGAACGGAATGCTTTTTACCCGGAATGGAATCATCAACATCAAGAATGAAAAATGGAAAGAGGATTTTTCACCACTTGAATCAGATGGTGAGGTTTTCGTCGACCTTCAATATAACAAAGCATTCCTGCGGTATATGTTTGTTGCAAAAGAAATCCTGGCTTCCATGATTGCAACGATACATAATCTCGGATTTTACATGTGGCTTATGAGAGAGGCACGGAAGCAGATCCAGACAGGTAATTTCAGCAGCTGGAAAAACGCAATGGTAATAAAGTTAATGCAACGACTCTGATAAAAGAAGGAAATTTAATGACAGAAGAATTAAAACATTTTCCCCGCAAGGTCAAACCCATACTCATTATCCTTGGCGTCTGGTTTCTCGTCAACCTGCTTCAGGCGGCATTCACGGGTCTTTTAGATGATGAATCATTTTTTTGGATGTACGGACAGCGGTTAAATTGGGGCTACTATGAACATCCCCCCATGGTCGCCCTGATGATCCGGGCAGGTTATGAGATATTTCACAATGAAATGGGCCTTCGCCTGTTTTTCATCATCTCATCGACCGTTTCAATCTATCTTTTGATGATACTTGCCCAGGTAAAGAACTACCTGCTGTTCGCCTGTCTTATCTTTTCTGCCTTGATCATGCATGTCGGCGGATTTATTGCCGCCCCTGATATCCCCCTGATGTTGTTTATTCTCCTGTTTTTCGTTGTCTATAAAAAATACCTGGAGAATGACAACCTCTGGATATCTATCCTTTGGGGTTTCATCATGGCAGCCATGATCTATAGCAAATATAATGGCATCCTGGTCATTTTCTTCACGATTCTCTCCAATCTCCGGCTTTTCAGGAAAAAATCCTTTTATATTGCCGCCCTTTCCGCCATCCTCTTTTTCATACCACATATCGTGTGGTCTTTCCGTAATGATAATCCTACCATCTATTATCACCTGGTCGAAAGATCTTTAAATTCACATGATCACCTGCAATATTTTTTTGACTTCATTTTAGGTCAAATCGGCATTTATGGTCCGCTCGTTTCGCTGATTTTCTTCTGGTTTACATTTACTTACAAACCAGCCGACCTGTTCGAAAAGAGTTTGAAATTTTGTGGCATCGGGATTTTATTGTTTTTTCTTTTATATACTACTCGAGGACAAATAGAGCCAAATTGGACTCTACCGGCTTTTATGCCTATGATCATTCTTACATACAAGGCATTGGAAAATAAAACCCGGCTCCATAAAATTATCTCGTATCTTGCTCTAACGAGTGTGATTCTTTTTGTTTTCATACGAATTTACCTGACCTATGATTTTCTTGGACTTCCCCGAAAAATGGTGAATCTCTCAGAATTGTATTACTGGAATGATTGGGTTCGTGAAATGGAGCAAAAAGCAGGTGACAGACCGGTCGTAATTATCAATTCATACCAGCGGGCATCAAAATATTCATTCTATTCCGGGAAACTGGCTTATTCGCTGGATGCCTATAGCGATCACCGCACCCAATTCCATTACTGGGACGACTTTGAAAAGAATCTCCAGGGGAAAAAGGTTTTCATCGTTAACTTTGTATCATCGTTAAATATTCCAGGAGTTTCCAGCTACACCGGCAAGAATGGGATAACAACATACTACCGATATTCCGACCGTTTTATTTCGTTCTACCGTGTCCCGATTAAATTAATGTGCAGTGAATTAAAATTCCCCGCTAACAGCCAGGTGAAGGTTCCGGTTCGCATTATTAATACCGATAACCAACCTTTACGTTTTGACCAGGATACCAGCCAGAGATCATTTCTTACTTACCATATTTTTAAAGAGGAGAAATACCTGGCGGATCAAAAACCAGCTATTGATATTTCATCGATGGTTATACGTGGTTCGTATGCCGATACGTTAATTACTATTAAAACACCTGAAAAACCAGGTAAGTATTATTTTTGGGTCTCCATTAAAACGGGCTGGTTACCTTCAGCAAAAAATGACAATATCCATATCATGGAAATTTATTAATGCGCACGATCGATATCTATATTATTAAAAAATTCCTGGGAACCTTTTTCTTCACCCTGATCCTGCTCATTTTCATTGTTATTATTTTCGATATATCCGAAAAAATCGACGATTTTCTTAAACGTGATGCCCCATTGAATGCGATTATCTTCGACTATTACTTCAACTTCATCCCCTATTTCATCAACCTTTTTAGTTACCTTCTGACCTTTATAGCGGTAATATTTTTTACTTCACGGATGGCATCCAATACCGAGATCATCGCGATCCTCAGCAGCGGGATCAGCTTCCGACGGATGTTGCTCCCCTATATCATTTCTGCAACTATCCTTGGGATTCTTTCATTTTTGCTTGCAAACTTCGTGATTCCATATACAAACCGTGGTATGTTTGCCTTTGAAAAGCAGTACATCAATGATCCAAGGGAAGTCACCGACCAGAATATTCACAAGCAGATCAGTCCTGGTACTTACATTTATCTTGAAAACTATAATAACCGGACCAATGCCGGCTGGAAATTCTCACTGGAAAGATTCGAAAACCGGGAGCTTGTATACAGACTGAAATCAGAGCGACTGGAATGGGACAGCGTTAAATCCCGTTGGAAGATTTACAACTATTTTATTCGCAGGATCTATGGCACGAACGAATCGTTATCAAAAGGACAAATGCTTGACACCCTGCTCCCTATTCAGCCTTCCGATTTCACAGAAAATATTGAAGAAGTTAAAATCATGAATTATATCGCCCTTCGCCAGCATATTAAGAAAAAGGAGATGCGTGGTGATCCCGATGTGGTTAAATACCAGGTAAAAAAATATGAAAGGATCGCATTCCCGTTTGCAACACTCATCCTGACATTGATCGGTGTTTCAGTATCCAGCAGGAAGGTTCGCGGTGGAATAGGATTTCATCTCGGGTTCGGGCTTGCCCTTACCTTTATTTACATTCTTTTCATGCAGATATTTACAGTCTTTGCCACCTTTGGTGATCTACCCCCGCTCATCGCCGTTTGGGTACCCAACATTATTTTCGGGATCATAGGATTTATCATGATCTGGACGGCGCCGAAATAAGTCGGCAGTAAGCAGTCGGAGGTCGGCAGTCACGTCATTTGTTAGGTGTTACGAATGTAAAGCAGTCCGGGAATTTTTCTTTTATGACCGGAGGGTCAGCAAAGAGACCATATACGCCTGATCCACTGCCGCTCATACTTGCATAGACCGCTCCATTATCATATAATTTGTCCTTTATGTCACTGATAAAAGGATGTTTCTGAAAGACAGACGGTTCGAAATCATTGGAGAGAAGAGATTTCCATTCCTCTACAGGCTTCGTGATAATCTCTTTTAAAGATACATCGGGAGTATGGGGAATAACCCGGGCATAAGCGTCTCCGGTTGGAACATGAATATCAGGAATAATAACAGCGAGGTAATATCCGGAAAGGTTTAACGCGACAGATTTAAACCGGTCTCCTCTTTCATATCCGATCAACGGTTTATTTTTGATGAAAAAAGGGCAATCACTGCCAAGTTTCCGGGCATAATCCTGCATCTCTGAGACGGATAGTGTTAATCCGAATAATGAATTCAGAAGCCGGATTGTAAAGGCGCCATCGGAAGAACCTCCACCGAGACCTGCACCTATCGGGATGACCTTGTGGAGATGCATATGAACAGGCAGGAGATCGAAATCTTTTGAAAGCAGTTGGTATGCTTTAATGCATAGATTATTATTAATCTCTCCCGGAATCTCCAATCCGGTTGCCCGGAAATTGAAAATTTTGTCACTGGCCGGTACTACTTCCAATGCATCCCGGAGTGGAATAGGATTGAAAACCGTTTCAATATTGTGAAACCCGTCGGGTCGTTTCCCGAGGATATGAAGTCCCAGATTTATTTTGGCATTTGGAAATTCGAGCACACAAAATCAGTTAAGAATTAGGAATGAAGAATTAAGAGTTAAAAATACGAAAGATTTATGAATAACTACAGAAGATGCTTGGGTCACTCACCAGGGAGTTTTGAAGGTCTGGAAAAAGCAGGATTGGCGATGAAGGTACTATCGGTCAGTGTCAATAAAAAGGCCTTCAGATCTGCGAGTTCCCACGCCAGGAGCCGTATACCATGATTGCTGATATGGTGCATTAACGGACTCATGGAGGGTGACCACACCAATTTTGTGTTATAAAAATTCAAAACCTCATCCAACGTCTTAAAACGACCATCGTGCATATAAGGAGCGGTATAAGTAAGATTTCTTAGCGTCGGCGCTTTGTATGCCCCAATATCCATTGGATTGGAAGTCACGGAAAAACGGTCACGGGGATCATTAAAAACGGAATCTTTACCGTTGTTGAAAAAAAGGTTAGAGGTAAAAAGGGGATTACCGTCACCCCCGTGGCAATGAAAGCAATCTGCTCCCTGTTCGGTCATGAAAAGAACGTATCCGTTTAATTCCCCGGGGTTGAGTTGTACTTCGCCACGCAGGTAACGGTCAAATTTTGAATCTGCCGAAACCAGAGTACGCACAAATTGGGCGATGGCCCGTCCTATATTTTTCATGGTGACCGTTTCACTACCGAATGCCAGTTTGAAAAGCTCGGGATATCTATTTATCTGCTGGATCATCTCCTTTGCACGATTTGTATCGCTGTTCATCTCATGCGGAGCTACAACGGCCATCCAGGTGATATCCTCAAGGTTTCGCTTGCTGGTGTTAATGTTTTCTTCAAAAACGGATCCATTCCATAAATAACCGTGATTGGTCCATACCAAGTTAATCATAGGAAGCATGAAATGGGGTGTTAATATCCCGGTAACCCCAAAAGGATGACCGTCGATATACTTCGGATGATCTATCCCGCATTCAAAGGAATGAGACTGGAGGTGGCAGGTCGAACAACTCATGAGGGAATCAGGATCATCACGTCCCGATATCCTCCCGTCATAAAAAAGATCGCGGCCCAGCGTCACGCCTTCCACTGTCAATGGATTATCCGGAGGAATTTTCAGCTGCGTTGGAAAGAACTTCGGAATCTTCAGGTTATATGGAGTCGGATTAAAATCCGGAACGGTTGACTTTTGTTTCGTACATGACGAAATGAACATCAGCAAAAAAATCAAAACAACTGCACCATGGCACCAAGGCACCACTGCACCATGGCACCACTGCACCATGGCACCATTGCACCACTGTACCATGGCACCACTGCACCTTTCCGATTGCTGATCTCTGAATTCTTTCATCATCTATTTAACTCTAACTCTGAATGCATTCCGTCCGTTCCGGCATGCCAGTTCCATTGCCGTCTGGTCCTGCATGATCATCATTGGATACTGGGCAAAATCGAAAATCTCCACAGGGCCAAACCATTTATTGACATCCATTTCAAGAATAATCTCCTTTTTAACGTCAGTTTGGATCATAAGATTCAAAGGAAAACTTATCTTGAAATAGTTTTGAATATAACCGGTGATAGAGTCGGGATCAGGGGTGGTACCCGAATAGTGTTGTCCGATCCCGAGATGGAACATGAAAGGCATTGGGTTCACCGACGGTTCATTTCTCCACATCATATTCAGTTTCATATAATGATAGCCTCCACCAAGGATATCGGGCCAGGCCATATCCCGTTCGGGCGGATTCGGGAACCGGTTGGAGATATTCTTTTCGGCGGTGATACCAAAAATAAATGTTATGGAATCATACTCATCCTGTATGATGGAATCGGTTGGCTGCCAATATTTGGAAGCTTGTAATCGTACATCTATATAATGAATCCCATCGTCTGATTTTATGAAAAATTGCCCTCCTGTTTTCCGGTGAAGTACAATGTCGGATATAAAATATTGTAAATCGGTCAGTTTGTAATGGTTCCCGGCTGCATTCTCATAAATAAGCGTATCAAGATGTAATGGCACACTGTCGACGAACTGTTCAAACAGGAATGCCAGTTGGCCGGAATCGGGATTGGGTGGCGTATCATTTCCTTTCTTACAGGAAAATAAGAAAAGAATGATCAAAGGCAAAAGTGAAAATATTTTCTTTATGCGTATCATGATAATCGCCAATCAATTTCCGGAACGCTCATTTGTTTCAATAAATTGTTGATCTGTGAAAAATGTTTGCATCCGAAAAAACCCCTTGAGGCTGACAAAGGTGAAGGATGTGCGGCAGCAAGGATAAAATGACGTGATGTATCAATAAGTATCTTTTTTGCGCCGGCGTAATTTCCCCATAGAACAAAGATAAGACCATTCCTGCGCTCAGAAAGTTGTATGATCGCAGCATCGGTAAAGGTTTCCCACCCTTTATTCTGGTGTGACCCGGCCAGGTTTTCCCTGACAGTAAGGGTAGCATTGAGTAGTAAAACACCCTGGTCGGCCCATTTTGAAAGGTTACCGGTTAATGGGGAAGGAATTCCAAGGTCATTTTCAATTTCTTTAAAAATATTTATGAGCGAAGGTGGTTTGGGTGTCCCATCCGGGACGGAGAAACAAAGGCCATGGGCTTGTCCAACTCCGTGATAGGGATCTTGACCCAGGATGACTACACGAACTTTTTCAAATGGTGTGCGGTTAAACGCGTGAAAAATCTGGGAGCCCGGGGGAAAAACCCGGAACTTTTTCTTCTCTTCGACAAGAAATTGTTTTAGATCCGTGAAGTAAGGTTTATCAAATTCTTTTCCAAGAATTAGCTTCCAGCTTTCCTCTAAAATAGGGTTAATTTTCTCCATAAAACTTTATAAACTTGGTTAGGTTGAAAACTTTACACAATAAATGTTGAAATTATTTGTTCATATACTTAAAAACCATTTACTTTGCATAAATAAATGAAACCGGGAATCAACATTATGAAAAAAGTCCTTTTTGTCCTTCTGACCGTCATAGTTTTGGGAATTATCTCCTCTTGTGCATCAAATCAGAATTGCGCAGCATACGGTGAAAAACAAAGATATCAAATTGAACGACGTTGAAAAAATTTCTCCAATTTCTTAAATTACCTGGTGGGAGGCATGGCCTCCCATTTTTTTTTCTTTCGTACCTTTGTCTGATCGCAGACCGGTATTATCTATGAGACGATTTTTTCTGCTTTTCCTTTTAATTATGTTCATTTTCATGGGTTCCCAGGCCATGGCCCAGTATGAGTCAGAGCCCGACACTATACCTGACAATGTGTTACTTGAACGCCAGTGGAGTTTGGGAATTATGTTCCATACCAACGGTTGGGGGTTGAAATTCAGAAGAGGAAAAAACATTGTTGCCTTGCGGCAATTTATGTGGGAATTGGAATTTTCTACTTACAAATCACCAAAAGAGATCCGTATCATCAATCCCTATTTTTCCGATTCGAAGAGTTATATCTATGGCAAGCTAAACTACGTGTTTTTCCTTCGCGGCGGTGTTGGCCAGCAACATATCCTGAACCGTAAACCATATTGGGGCGGCGTTCAGGTGAGCCTGCTTTATTATGGGGGAATCTCCCTCGGATTGACAAAACCCGTTTATCTCTATATTATCAATCCGAATACCGGTGAGATCACTGAAGAAAAATATAATCCCGAAATACACAACCTGGATTACATTTATGGAAGGGCCTCGTTCCTCTCCGGGATCACTCAACTTGGATTTTACCCCGGTGTCTATGCAAAAGCTGGTTTGGATTTTGAATTCGGCGTCAAAAATGCTGCGATCAGCTCTCTCGAGGTCGGCGGAAACCTCGACTTTTCCCCTATTCCCATCCCGATCATGGCTTACAACCCAAAGCAACAGTTTTTCCTCACACTGTATGTCAGTCTGATGTTCGGGAAAAGATACAACAAATGAAGTACGAAGTACGAATGACGAAGTACGAGTTTGAGTTGGATCAGGGAAGGATTATTTCGATTTCTTTGTGATTGAAATAGAACCGGTCGCCCATGCGGTTCATTATTAGTAAACGTCCGAAATCATCGACGCCTTCAATTTTTCCCTCAAAACTTTCTCCCATTTTTTCAAACCTTCTCCATTCATTGAAACCTAAAAGCGCCTTGTGATAATCCTGATCAATATTATTGTAATCTTCATTTTTTAACTTTAAATAGCGGTCATTCAGACATTGGCAAACGGCGACCAGGGCCTCTCTTAACGCCATCTCACGGCGCAAAACCTGGATAAGCGACACTGGATTTAGAATTTCACTTGCATAGTGGGTCTGGTTGATGTTGATCCCGATCCCGGCAATGGATGTTTTAATGCAGGAACCTATTATCTTGTTTTCAATCAGGATACCTGCGATTTTCCGGTTTCTGACATAAATATCGTTCGGCCATTTTATGGTTATACCCGGTATTAACCTGTTCATAAAATCGAAAATTCCCAGCGAAATGATTTTATTAAGCCGGAATTGTGTTTCGCCGGATAAAAAATAAGGGTGTAGAATTACGGAAAATGTCAGATTTTTCCCAGGTTCGGATTCCCATTTATTCTCATTCAGTCCTCTTCCGGCAAATTGCTCAAAAGCCCAGATGACCGTACCTTCTTCCAGGTCAGATTTTTGAAGCATGTTGTCGGCATAAGTATTGGTAGAATCAACACGCTCTAATTCGATGATTGTTTTTCCGATCATTTTCAAGTCAATAGGTCATCAAGTCACCGCTCTATCGCACTACTGCACCATTGCACCACTGCACCCCTGCACCATGGTGCGCACTCAATAACTTTTTACGTTACAAAAATAACGGTATCTATGGTCATTTAGTGCTCACCAACCGGGTAACTTGTGAATAAAATCCCTAATCTCCAGTATTACCTTTCAGTGACTGACCCGATTAAGGAGAAAATTCATAATGGAGTATAACGATCAACATATATCTATCCGCAATTGGGCTGAAGATGACCGTCCACGCGAAAAGTTCATGTTCAGGGGAAAACATAGTTTAAGCGATGCGGAATTGTTGGCCATCCTGATCGGGTCGGGAAACAAGAATGAATCGGCCCTCGACCTTGCAAAAAAGATCCTTGGGAGGAATAAGGAGAATCTTCTGGAATTGTCGAAAGCAGGGATAAACGACCTGATCCAGATTAAGGGTATTGGGTATGCCCGCGCGACCGTAATCCTTGCAGCGCTTGAATTGGGTCGACGACGTGAGACGGCGGATGTAATCGTCAAGCAGAAAATAACCACCAGTAAGCAGGCCTACGAAGTATTCAGGAGTGTCATGGGAAACCGTCCCTATGAAGAATTCTGGATAATATTGTTAAACAAGGCCAACCGTATTATCCGGCAATCGAGCATCAGCGAAGGAGGAATTTCGGGAACGGTTGTCGATCCCAAGAAGATCTTTAAAATTGCTCTGGATTACCATGCCAGTTCGATCATACTTGGGCATAACCATCCTTCCGGCGAAGTAAAGCCGAGCGAAGCTGACAACCGGATCACCAAGAAGATTTGCGAAGCCGGTTCCCTTCTTGACGTTGCTGTTCTCGATCATCTGATACTCGGCGAAGACCGGTTTTATAGTTTTGCAGATGACGGAGTGTTATGAGCATCAACCCTTATATTCTTTTTCAAATCCGAATTTCCATGCAAGCGCAGCAAGAATAGCACCTGTAAGGGGGGCAACAAAGAACAGCCAGAGTTGCACGAGTGCTTTACCACCGGCAAAAATGGCAGGTCCAAGACTACGGGCAGGGTTTACGGATGTTCCGGTAACAGGAATGGTTACGAGGTGAATCAGCATCAGGGTGACACCGATAGCCAGTCCTGCCATGGCCCCGTTGCCGAATTTAGATGTTGTTCCCAGTATTACAAAAATGAAAAGGAAGGTCATGACAGCTTCAATGATGAAAGCACTCAGGGTATCATACCCGCCGAGGTATCCTTCTCCCCATCCGTTGGAACCAAGCGCCCATTCGCCCATAGTAAAACCAGGCCTTCCTGACACTATAAGATAAAGGATCCCCGATCCAAGTATGGCGCCCAGGCATTGTGCAACAATATAGCCAATGGCGTCTTTCACTTTCATTTTTCCGGCAGTCAGAACACCAATCGTGACAGCCGGATTTATGTGGCACCCGGAGATACCACCGATTGTATATGCCATTGCGACAACGGCAAATCCAAAGGCGATAGCAATTCCAAGCAGCCCTATCCCGCTTGGACCATTGCCCGAGATACCGGCTATTACGGCAGCCCCACAGCCAAATAGAACCAGGCTGAAAGTTCCAATAAATTCTGCTAAATACTTTTTCATGTTCATGGTTTTGGTTTTAATGTCAAATGTTCCCGGTTAAATAATGAAACGTAATATTTAACCGGGAATAAAGATAATCTAATTTAATATTATTTTTACATACTGATGGATGTTAATAAATATGAAAAAAGCCCTTAAAATAACCGGTATTGCTCTTGCAGTCATCCTGGTCGCATTCATTTTCCTGGCTCTTACCCCATTTCTTTTTAAAGAGAGATTTTCAGAAATTATCAAAAACACGGCCAATAAAACACTCCGGACAGAAATGAATTTTTCGGCGATGGAGATTTCCTTCTTTCATCATTTTCCAAATCTGACCATAACGCTTACTGATTTCTCCCTCAAATCTTCAGCTCCATTTACCCAGGATACGCTTATTAAAGCCCGTGATATTTCCTTTGGCGTCAACCTGGGTAGTCTAATCCATGGACCGGTAAAAATCACCCGGATTTACCTGAACAGCGCTCAGGTCATCATGAAGTACAATGAAAACGGAAGGGCCAACTTTGATGTTTATAATTCTTCTGCTGATACGACTAAAAACGCTGATACAACAACAAAACAGGGAGGTTCTTCCATACAGATAGAGAATATTATTTTCATCAATACCGATTTCATTTATAACGATCCATCCATTCCACTAAAATTAGTGGTTCATGGCATTAATTACCGTGGACAGAGCGACCTCAGTAACGATATCCTGAAACTGAGTTCAAAAGTAAAAATCGATTCAATGGATCTTTTTTACGATCAGATCCAATATATCAAATCCAAACCGGTGAAAGCAGAACTTATTACCAGTATCAACATGAACTCGCTTGATGTGAAGTTTGTGAAGAATAACCTTCTTATCAAGGATATCCCGTTCGAATTCAGGGGAGAGCTGTTTTTTACCAGAGAGGGTTATACCTTCTTCGTTTCACTGTTTTCGATGTTTGAAGAGGAATATATGAGTGGTTCCCTTTGGCTTGTCAGCAAGAAAAATATTTGGATATCGGTAAAAGCTGACGTGAATATCAACCTCCAAAAATGGGCAAAAGGGTTTGATATAAAAGATTTTACACTGGGAGGAATGTTTTCCATGAAATTAAAGGCAGATGGAGAGTACTATTCCGGACAGAATCCGGTAAGTAATAAACCAGATACCATCATTCTGAGCATCCCCGATTTTACATTTACCTCAAAACTGAGCAACGGATCTTTCCGGTACAAAAAATATCCTCAGGCAATCAATGATATCTCATTCAACCTTACTGCCTTTTCAACCAACCACGATTATCACTCAATCAACCTTCAACTTGAAAACCTGAATGCGGTTTTCATGAAAAACAGGATTACCGGCTACTTCCGGTTAAAAAGGCTGAATGACCTGCCGGTGGAGGGCCACTTATCTACAAGCATGAACCTGGCCGAAATAGCACAGGTAATCCCTCTCGACAGCACTGTACTTCAGGGGAAACTGGAGCTTAACCTGGATATTAATGGGAAATATGCTCCGGAGAAAAAACTCTTTCCATTGACTGAGGTAAAGTTGAATCTTAAAGATGGCTCTATTCTGACAAAATATTACCCTCACCCTGTCGAAAAGATCCAGCTGGTTGCTACTTTAACCAATAACAATGGGAAAATCGCCGGTACCAGGCTAAAACTGGATCCGGTTTCATTTAGTTTTCAGGGGAATCCTTTTGAACTCAAGGCCGATCTCTCCAATCCCGATAATCTTAATTATGCGATCGTCACCAAGGGTTCCATTGATATCGCCAGCATTTATAAAGTATTCTCAAGACAGGGAATGGATCTTAAAGGGTTTATAGCAACCGACCTGAAGCTGAAGGGAAGGCAGAGCGACGCCATGGCCGGAAAGATTGAAAAACTTCAGAACTCCGGGGTACTTACGCTCCGGAACATCGAATTTACTTCAAAATATCTCCCAAAACCTCTGGTTTTAAAATCGGGTAAATTCCGTTTTGAGAACGATAAGATCTGGTTTGAAAAATTTGAAAGCCGGTATGGAGCTTCCGATATCACCTTGAACGGAAACCTGAGTAACGTTGTGAATTATGTACTGGCTGAAAATCAAACCCTGAAAGGAAAATTCAATTTAAGTTCCAGGTATTTGCTGTTGGATGAATTCATGGCTTCTGTGAATAACAATGAACCTGCTACCCCGGTCAATCCCTCTCCAGGCAAAGGTTCATCCACCAGTGGTGTTATTGTCATTCCAGGTAATCTTGAGATTGGATTAAGTGCAGACCTGAAAAAGATCCGTTTCCAGAAACTTGACATTACCGATTTTACTGCCAGGGTGGAAATAAAAAAAGGGATGGTGTTACTGAAAGATATGGATTTCAAACTCATCGGATGTAATGTTGGAATGGAGGCAACCTATGGGAGTATCAATACCAACAAAGCCTTTTTCGACTTTCATGTCAAGGCAGAAAATTTTGACATCAAACGAGCCTATAATGAAGTAGAACTCTTCAGGAACCTCAGCACATCGGCAGGGAAATGTGAAGGGATTGTTTCATTGGATTATAATTTGAAAGGCAAGATCAGCGGGGGTATGAATCCTGTTTATCCGTCGCTTGAAGGTGGTGGAATCCTGTCTTTGAAAAAAGTGAAAGTCATGGGACTTAAACTCTTTACCGCAATGAGTCAAAACCTGGAAAAAGAGAAGATCAAGAATCCCGATCTGTCGAAAGTGGATATTAAATCCACAATTAAGAACAATGTTATAACCCTTGAGAAGACCAAACTGAAGATGTCGGGTTTTCGTTTCAGGGTAAGTGGTGAGACTAATTTCAATGGACAGTTAAACCTCAAGACCCGGCTTGGTCTTCCTCCTCTAGGTATTATCGGTATACCGATCCGTGTGTTGGGGACTCAGGAAAATCCAAAATTCAAATATGGTCGCGGTAATAACGACGAAGATGTAGAAGAAACAGAATATTCGGATGACATCCCGAAAGATCTGCTTGAAAAAATCAAGAGTGCGAAGGAGGAGGATCTGAAAGATGAGCCTCAATAGCCAATCTCTGCTCCAATTTCAAAATTTTGAGCGTATACAAGGACTCCCATGAAAAGGAAACAAAATAGTATGGAGGTTTTATACATCAGTAATAATTGTTGCTAACGGGTGGCCGCTGAAAGTAGTAAGAGGTGGATGACTGCTATCAGCATTGGTTTATAAGGTTGTTATGCACAGGGGGATTATTGTTTTATTAATTTTTTTATCGCAATCCCCATGCGGGTCTTTGCTTTAATAATATAAATACCGCTTGATAAATCCGACAGATCCACTAAAGTGTAAATATCATGTGTAGTTAATCTTTTTAGTATCTGTCCTTCGATATTCAAAATTTCTACATCGGATTGCCTGATGCATTCGATAGTGAGTTTATCTATGGCGGGATTGGGAAAAATAGAGATGCTTGCTGAATTATTTAACTCATTAATGCCGGTAGTTGTGCAAGATCGCAATGGAGTGCTTACCGTTACATAGGATGGATCAACCGTAATAATACGGTATGAACGATTAAATCCTGCAGCGGTTTGGACATAGCGGGTGCTATCGAGTCCGTTTTCAGGAATCACCTTTCCAATTCTATTTGCGACCACATTCTGATGCTCATGCCCGGTAAGCACTACGTCAACACGATTTGAATCGCAGATATTCAGGAAATTGGTTCTGTTATTCAGAATAGAGCAGTCCTCGGGGCTGTTGATCACTCCAGTAAAAGGAGTACCATCAGAGTTTGTTCCGACAGCGTTGACGGCAGGATTATGCATGACAATAATTTTTCGTTTGTCGTGATTGATACGTAGTACATCTCTAAGGTAAACGATTTGATCATTTGAAAGTCCCTTTCCTTTGTTATTCGCGGCAGTGATTATGGAATCGGAACCCGAACGAAGAAACACGATCACTGCAAGATCAGTTGTTATTGCATAATCCGTATCGGGTGTTAAAAATTTCTTATAATAAGTAAGCGTATCATTTGATATAGGAGGGTCGGCTAAGGCGATCCAATACTCGTGGTTTCCGGGAACGAAATAAATAGGTATCGTTTTAGCCGAATCAATAAAATAATCACCAATTCCCGGATTGGTTAATGTGGGAGGAAACAAATACTGTGTAACGGTAGGGTACATCCCGTCGGGGCTTTGGTTACCTACATTGGATATATCGCCGCTAACAACAACAAAGGCCGGTTTAGGATTAAGCTTGGCAAATTCTTTAATATAGCATTGAAAGTATTGTGCATTCGTGTCACTATTCTGAAAAGGAATGCTGGAAACATGCATGTCGGAAAGATGAATAAAAGTGAACTGGGCAAAGGAGCTCAATGCCGAAATAAATATTATTGCAGAAAGTAAAAATTGTTTTTTCATAGTATTATAGGTTTGATTATTTAAATAATTGTCTTTCAAATTTTGTTTGCCTTGTGCGTAACTTTGTCTTAACTAATGTAAAGTTACCGGTTTTATTTTTATTGCAAAATATGTTGTTCCTGTCCTTTACTTTTGTTTGGTCAAAAGATGTTTCCTATCCTTCCTTTCTTTTGCTACCACCAAAAGAAACTAAGCGAAAGAAAAGTCACCAGTGTGCCTGTCCCAACTGAGTCTGCGAGGTCGGTTGTTCCAGCGAGAACGTCCTTTAGCAAGACCTTCAGCGTTTTTTCTGGCTCCTCAAAAATGGGGCTGTGAGCAGATTGTTCAAACGAATAAAACCCTTTTTTTGGTGCTCCTATAGTATCAAAGTAGGACTTTGCCTCCCCATAGGAGACAGTGTAATCATGCTTTCCGTGAAAGAAATAGACTGGAAGGCTAAGTTCCGTTATGTTTTTGGCCAAGTCGGTGGTTATGATCTCATTCCACAGGGAGGCAACGCCAGACACAGCTTTGCCCCTCCAAAGGTTTATTTTTTCAGCCAAAGTGTATTCACGAAATTTGAGGGACTGCAAAAAAATGCCACTGAACACAGATTTCATGTCACGGGTCGTGCCGACGCCAAGACTATGCATTGCATTATCCCGCACTGAAAGGTACGCATCAGGTATACCTTTAGAAAGTGAGACTGGCGCTGCCTCGAGCTTTCGCACCATCGAAGTGTTTCCTTTTTCCTTGAACTGCTTGAGCATGTAATCGTATGCAAGTTTTTCGGATTTGAGTTGATTCGATATCTGTGCCACACCAATGTATGAAAAGTACAACTGCGGTCTCCGTGCAGCCGCTTGTATTCCAAAGAAAGTTCCCCCAGAATGCGCCATGAGATATATTTTCTCCTTGCCGAATCGGCGACGAAGATATTCCGTCAATTCAAACACATCAGATATGAATTGCTCCGCCGACATAGTTGCTGATGAAATAGCTGGAGTATGTGAAAGCCCTGAGCCACGCTGTTCCCACCATACAACGGTAAAGTATTCTTCAAAACGTATAGGGTAGTTCTGAGTAAGGAAGTACTCGGGCATTCCTCCATGGAGGTAAAGCAATACTGGATTTGCTGAATCTTTGCTCTTGATAAACATTCCTTGTTGCACACCGTTGATGTTGACAAAAGCCTTTTCTGAGATGCTACGCGGATATGGTCTTCCGTTTTCATCCAGGAATGGCCTGGGTTTGCCGTGGTAGCTACAGAGCTTAAGGAAGTATCTTCGGCTGCGTAGAGTGTGGTTTCTAAAAGGTTCGGTTTCTTTCATAAGATTTCCTTTTAGTAATATGATGAAATTCGCTTTTCATATGTTTTCGTTCAAATTGTAAGCGACACTCTTTACTTTTTGCGCTCCCATATGCCAGACATTGTTGGCGCTGGCCCGAGCTCAACAACACCACGCCATTTGTATGTTGTGGGCCAGGTGCGAAAGGAGCGCACTAAGAGTGTGAAGATTTTCATACTCAGCGGTAGACCGGAAGGCTTCCATTTTTCGGTAACATTAAACTCAATGCTAACTCGGTTACCTTCACGCAACAATTTGTATGAGCCGCCTGTGATTTGTGTTTCTGCGATTCTAATAGACCAACTACCTATCGTTGTGTTACCGTTAGAAAGATCGAGCAAGTTCGGTAGTGAGGGTAAAAAATCCATTCTAAGGTGATTTGGTTTCTGTCCTGCGCTGATATAAGAGACGCTTCCATTTTTGTCGGCGGTTACATTCATTCCGTCAACCTCCGAGCATCCCGGCGCAAACAACTCAACTTTAACGGGTTGGTTCATCGGAGGATTCAAGTATCCGATGATAGGCATTGACACATAACGGGCAAACCATACACGGCACCAATTCAAAAGAATTGGAAAAGATGCCAGACGTAAAGTACGATCACCGATTCGCCCCACGAAGAAAGATCCGCTTCGCCGTACAAGGTCAATTTTTGGCATGAACACGAGCATAAGTTTCGGCGGGGTCTTTACACTGCCGCCTACGGGAGCAAGCAAAGGAAAACCTCTTTCCCCTTTAATGTTTTCGTGAATGTGTAACTCGTTTTTTCTTCCTTGCAAATCAACGAAACCAACATGAAGGTCAATGTTATCTTCAGTAATTTCAAGATTCGCAGGTTCTATTGTTGTTTCAGTAAAATCACTAATACCTGAACCGACTGCAAATGTTGTACGATCTACATGAACACCTGCTTGCCAGTAAATATCGATCTTTCCACCCTTTCTGTAGCGCAATATTCTCATACCCGTGCCATTGATAGTGTCATCGAACACCTGCGGTTCTATCATTTCAAACTCAGGATCGCCTTTGAAACTGGCCACGAGTAAACGTTCCATCGGTTCAATGCCCAACTTCATAGGTAACACAATCGTCAGAAGAGTATTTTCAGGTGTTAAATGGTGTTGTTCGGTGTGTTGATTTTGTATACTCATAAGTCATTTCAGTTATTTATTTTTGTTTGTTTTCATGAAATGGTAAAAATAAGTCCTTAATTCCTTACCCGCTACGGTAAGTGAAAATTAAATATAATATTGTAAAAACAGCACTAATAATTCCTGTGAACCAAAAAGTAGAAGGAAAATCTTGAACAAATAACATATAGGCATAAAGCTGAATTACATAGAAAACCCTGCCAATAATCAAACAGCCAACATTAAAAAGATATCATCGAATATTAGCAGCCGACAAAAATTGCAAGTAAGCGAAACAGAAAAAGAAAGAAGCAAGAAATACACTATAAAAAGAATGCGTGTGAGGATCGTCGATTAATCGACCTGTTCCAATTACAAAAAGATACAAAATGCCAGCTGTTGTATCACAGATTCCACTCGCAAAAAATGTAATAGCTAAAGGTCTTAGATTATTTTTATTCATTCCACGAAGATTCTTCGATCCTATAGGAATTTTTATTTTTCTGCTCGCTGATCCCGCAGCAAGCGGGAAATGCGCTCGCGGATTTAATAGTATTCCCGCTAACAGTCCACCGCTAAACGCAGCAAAGGCAGCACCTTTGTTCGTTTCAATACGTTGGCTTTGTTGCGGTTAGTGGTTCGTTTACAAAATAAAGATACGGCAAAACCGCAACCAGAAAAACGCATAAATTTCCTGAGAATTATTTTCCCCCGAGCTTTGAATCCTTTAAACGGCATCAAAATGATCGTGCTTTAAGATATCGAGCTTTCGGCCATCAGATTTGGTACAGAGTTTGCACCTATTTTTGGTCAAAATCTTAAAGCTATGTCAAGGTCAATCAGAATTGCAATGCTAGTCATCCTGTTGATGACAGGCATTGGGTTATCGGTTGAAAAAATATCTGCGAACAACGGTTTTGTTACTTTTCAGATATTTTATGACCAGCTGAGCCCATACGGTGACTGGGTCTATGATCCGGTTTATGGATATGTATGGATTCCGGATGCGGGTCCCGGATTCATCCCTTACCTGACCAATGGATACTGGTCCTATACGGATTGTGGCTGGGCATGGGTTTCGGGATATCCCTGGGGCTGGGCTCCGTTTCACTATGGCCGCTGGTCTTTTGATCCGGTGTATGGTGCAATCTGGATTCCGGGTGATCAATGGGGACTAGCATGGGTCGTGTGGAGAAGAGCAGATGGTTGTTATGGCTGGACGCCGATGGGTCCCGATATAAGCATCCGGTTTACTTTCGGACCGGAATATTATGTCCCGCCCGATCGCTGGATTTTCGTCAGGGACAGGGATTTCTGCAGGCACGATGTGTATGATTATTATATCGACCGGTCACATAACGCCGGGTATCTGCGTAATTCAACCCTGATTCTGAATACCCGCCGCGATGACATCCGTCATGGATCCTATATCACGGGTCCCGGAAGATATGAGGTGGAACGTGCATCTGGCAGGTCGATCGAACCTGTCAGGATCAGAGATTATGAAAAACCGGGCGAGCGTTTGGGTAAAGACGGACTGGCAATCTACAGGCCGGTTATTGAGAAAAATACCGCAAAGGACAGGCATGTCGCACCTTCAAAGGTTGTTTCCTATAACGAAATAAAACACAAGCCGGATAATATTTCGGCAGAGCGTTCAAGGTCCAGATATTCTTCACCATCATCTTCCGGAAGGATCAGGGAGAATCCTGTTCCGGAAAAGCGTTTTTCCTCTGAGGCCAAACGTCAGGAACCTCCTCCACGAAACATTTCTCCATCATCTGAAAGAAAGCGTCAGCCTGCTTTACAAAATTCAGCAGATTACTCTGACCGGCGTCAGAAGTCCCAGGACCAGAATTACAGGTCCCGTTATGTTCAGCAGCAGGGGCAACAGTCTGCTCCAAACAATGAACGCTTTCGTGAACAACGTCAGATCTCACAATCCCATAATTCCGGGGCTCTGGAACGAAGGTCCGTAGATCGTCAGGTTCATCAGTCAAATCCTTCACCGAACTACCAGCGGCACGAACCTGTTAACCAGAGAGCAACACAGGGCGGTGATGAGAGACGCGAAAATGAGCCCAAAAGAAAATAACGGGAAATCCGGAAAAGAGTTGCTGGTTTTTCCGGAACAGATTTCATAACTCACATAGCCAAAGATAAACATATTTAAGAATGTTTATCTTTGACATTTATTTAAACGGGTGAGTATGAAAAACAGATTTACTTTTCTAATGATTTCTCTGTTGATCTCAGGCATCATCGTTTCATGTAAAATGAAAAAGAGTGCCGATGATGAACCACAGGTCACCATATGCCCTGATGCCGATCCTGTATTGAGGATGGTAACTTACGACAGCCTATGGCAGTGGGGAGTGCCTCATGTCGATTCGGTCGAAGGCGGACTCCGGGTTTTTACTGCTAAATGGGATGTTCCTACAATGATGTGTCCGCAGGATTCTGTACGCCTGAATATTCGCTGTTATATGACCACAAACCAGATCCGTCCGATAACACTCCGATGTTATCTGGAATTTCAATTCGGACAGGAACACAATGAACCGGTCCCTCTCACGGAAACCGATGGTATCTGGTCCAATCTCGGAAATCCGGAACCCTGGGTCTTTCTTCCTGCACCATATTACAAAGGTTCTGAAGTGGGGTATATCGTCGTCCACGTGGATTATCTTGTACCCAGGACGGAAGAATTCTTTGATGACCTCAACTATCTCTATGCCAATGCACAGGATGTGATCATATCGTGTGATTTTACCGGTTGGCCATCCAAATAGAGCCTGTCTTATCCAAATTGTAACTTTTTTCGTAACAAAACAGTTAGCACTATCAACAGGTTCAGTCCTGGGGAGCGGCGGAATGGCGGTTTATAGCGGAAAAAATTTTATCCGGTCTATCCCACACTGATCTTTCCCTGTGAATTCCTTAATTTTTCGGCATCCCGTTCCTCCTTCGACCTTGCCGGCAGAAAGGCCATCAAGGATGGAAGGAAAAGAAGATGCCCATCTTGATGAATATTTCCTGATATTTGTTAAATTTGGCTGTTATACTGCACCTCATAACAGCCGCGCAATGAAGATACAGAGCCTTTTTTTCTTGTTATATGCCATAGAATTCGGACATCCGGTATCAGCTCAGACTTCCAAAGTTCCGGATACCTCTGTCTATGGGAATATACTTCTCAGTTCTAATCCCCGGGAGGTTCGCGTGGAAATCCCAGCTCTTGCCATAACCAACTATAAAACAGATGAAGCTATAAAGATTGAGTTTTTACCTCCCGGCAAATATTTATTTCGTGTTTCGCGGAAGAAGGATGTTTTGGAATATGAAATTGTTGTAAATCGTTACAAGGAAGTTCATGTTAATTTCGACCTGAAAAAAAAGAAGGTAACGATCGGTAAAGAAGACTTTGTTGATCTCAGGAATTTCATGAAAACCGAACCTGGTTATGGTTCCGAGTTTATTGATTCAATAATAGAGAATTCTCCAAGGTCCGATTCAGATGAAATTTTCACTGTAGTAGAAGAACAGCCTTCATACCCCGGCGGAGAAGAAAAAAAGATAAAATTTCTTCAGGACAATATTCACTATCCCAATTCGGCCATTAAAAAAGGGATACAAGGAAAAGTCTTCGTGACCTTTGTTGTTGAAAAAGACGGACTGTTAAGTAATGTCAGAGTACTGAGAGGGATTGGCGGAGGGTGCGATGAGGAGGCAATGAGGGTTGTTAAACTGATGCCCCGATGGAAACCCGGCAGGCAGAGAGGGACACTGTTAAGAGTTCAATTTAATTTACCTATAAAATTCACTCTTACCTATTAAGCAACTATTGGTCAATCCATGGGGTAGCCGTAATCGGTCCAGTCAACCCGGAGGTTTTGCTTCAGATCAAGCAGTCTTGGATTTTTAAACCCCTGTTGTTTCAGCAGGTTGAATGCTGGCCGAATATTCGGGCAATTCCGGAAAGGACAGCAGCCGCAATAGATGACGACCATTTTATCTTTCGGGACCGTTGCAAGGGCTTTACTCAATTTATCAATCCCTGCCTTGCCGGCAGTACTCCCTATATGTACAGCGCCCTTGATATCAGCAAGAGGGCCAATGTTGTAAATCAGAGGTTTCTCCCCGGTTGAATTGGAAATCAGGTTTGCCAGGGCGGCAGGCTCAATCAGCTCTTTTGTAGTCCACGGATCGCCGGTTTGGGCAGATACTTTTTCCGTAATATTCGCTGTGATCGCCATCAGCGAACTGATTACCAAATACTTCCAGCTTCTCATATAATTGTGATTTTTCAGTTTACCGTATTCTGGATTAAGCTTTTATACTGTTCTTTATCCTAACAAACGTCAATGTCAGGAATTTCTTATTACACCAGATGGATTTTATTCCTTTTTGTTCAATTGCTTAACCCGGAGCTGGAAGAAGTTTGACTTGCTGTTTGTTAGAAAATTTTTTTGACTATTTTAGCCAATAATCCTGTCACAAAAATTAAGCTATGCAAAAGTTTTTCCGGAGAACATGAATTGAAGAACCTCGCAGTAAACTGAGAGGAATACGCTCGCAGGGATTCTTAACAAATGATTAAAATGATAATATTGATGAAATGAAATCTATACGTTATCTGGCTGCTATGCTCTTGATACTTACGGGGGTGTTGCATATGCTGGCTGTTTTCATGGATAAACCGGTACCTTATGCCTGGGCCGTATTTGTTTTCGGAATTATTTATTTTACAGTTGGCGTTCTGCTGATCGCAAATACGAAGTTTTCTACTCTGCTTGGGATTGTTTTCCCTTTGATCGGTTTGGGAACAGGTGTTTTTATGATCGGCCTGAAGAATTGGACCATTATGCTTGGTTTCCTGTTTTTCGTAGATGCCATTGTAGCAATTTGCTGTTTTGTCCTCCTCCTACGAAGGAAAAAATAGTTTCGGGGACAGTTTTTTTAAATACGCTTAGAGATTCAGTGAATCCGGCTTAATGCCCACTTTTTAACATTGGAAGGCAACCGCCTGTTCTGAAGTTCATTGGCCATGAAATCAAAATAGGGCTCCGTGTGTTTATAAAACTTTTTAAATCCGGGACAGAGATAATTGAAGAACCTCGTGCTTGCCACGAGGTTCTTCAATTTGAGAGTTGAAAATTATTTATTTAAGAATTTTTGAATTCTGTTCGCTGCATTTTGTCTGAGATTGAAATAATAGAAAGGATAGTCAAAACTATGGTAAACCCCCTTCGGAAACCCACTGAGTGAGTCTAATATGGCTATTTTATCTTCATCAGCAGATGTGCAGATCAATACTCCCTTTGTTGTGTCTACGCGGGCATCGGCATATTGTGGTATTTTTGCCCATATGCCTTGATTATTTGGAAAAAGTGATCCTAAGCCTTGTGTCGTTTCTGCCAGGGTCTCCTCTCTTGTCCAGGTGATCGGGTTGATCACAAGGCCCACCATCCCATATAACACCGGATTCACTCCGTCAACATAAGGGCCCTCGGTATTGTATGAAATGATCACTCCCGTGTCATCCGGGCCGGTTGCAAATTTCAGGTGCGGATTATCTTTAAGAAACTGCTTCGTAACCGGAGCGCCGATGACGTATGCAGCAATCATTCTTGCGTAAACCTGAGGATTTGTTTTCAGGTATCCGGATAACAAGTTGCACACAATATTAGCTCCTTGCGAATGTCCGGCCAAAATGAAGGGACGGCCTTTGTTAAAGTTCCTGATATAATAATCGAAGGCCGCCGTTGCATCTGTTGTGGGTATGCCTGCAATAACATTTAACCGGTTCTCCGGTGATGAGTTATCTTGCCGGTAGAAGGGCGCGTAAACATTCGCCGCGGTGTCAAAAGCAGTGGCCTGCCGGACAAAATCCTGGGCTGCACCAGCCATCATCAGAGAGTCGTCGATCGCGCAAATCATTGAAGTAGAATTATTCTTTGTCCAGGAGGTGGAGGGATATAAATAAAAGACATCAGCCTTGTACATCGTCGGAGGTAATGACAACCAATGCTTAGATTGAGAATAATCTGTGGATGTCGGACTGTATATGGATGTGCCATCTTTAGTGCAGCCAGTCCAAAGTAGTACTGCAAATACAATTGTTATCGATAAGCAATACCAGATTAGGTTCTTTTTCATGCTGGTTAAATTAGCTTGATGTTAAATGATAAAGGTAAGTAATGATGCTTCAATGGTTGACTTTTTTCTCAATTGACTGGTGCATAAAGCCCTGTAAACGCAGCAAAGGTAAAACCTTTGATAAGTATGAATAACACTGGTTTTGTTGCTATTTAGCGGCATGTTATGCAACGTTAAAATTAAAATTTGATAATATCCATCATTGAATAATTTATATTCCTTCCTTTTAGTTTCCCGGGAGTATATTTTGGCAACTGTGAATAAAGTGTTTGAAGTCCTTTTAGCAGATTGTCTGTTATTTCGATTTTAGGTCGGGTTTTTTCAATTTTTATATTCTTTATCTCTCCATTATTGTTAATAACAAATGATACAAAAACAGAAACATCAGTCAAACTTAGAGATTTTTTAATGTCTTGATAATAATCACTGTATTTAACATCTTCAGAAATAGTACTTCCTTTAGGTAAAGATGGGGGACAATCTGTTATTGCATATAATTTCTCTCCATTTTCATCAATCGTATAACTGGCAAAAACATTTGTTCTGTATGTTATAATCTGTGACAAGCTGACCGGAGACACCTCAATTTTTCTCTTTTTATCATAAATCTTTCCTGTTATCTTTTGTAAATATCTATGATGCTGAATAACCTCGAAATACCTATATTCACTTTTTGTAGAAAGTTCAAAATATTTGTTATAATAAATCGTGTCAGCTCGCCCGCAATATTGATAATATAATTCCTGTGCCTTCTTATCAATTTCAACTATTTCATTTATTTTATAAAGGTCCATACAAAAGGTACAGGTATCATGAAGATATAATCGGGAGACGCCCCTGTTATAAATCCCATTTATATCAATAGGTTGTTTGGTGAGATAAATAGTGTAAAATGAGTCAGCAAGCTGGTAATTTCCCTCATTAAAAAATTTTGTTCCAAGTTTAAAATAGTCTTGTGAATTAGAGTAAAGTCCGGTAAATACGATTATAACTAATAGTGTCAGGTTTCTCATAGTAATTGTTTCAATATTGCATAACTTTGTCTTAACTAATGTAAAGTTACTAGTTTTATCGTAATTGCAAAATATGTTGTTCCTGTCGTTTTCTTTTGTTTGGTCAAAAGATGTTTCCTATCCTTCCTTTCTTTAACACAATTTTTATAAAGCGGAAAAAGAAGTTTGGCAGACCCTTACCCCGGGTGGGGATGTTGGTTGGGGGCTGAAATCGTAAATCTGAAAATCGTATATAGATTTTTCGTCCAACCGGAAATCCTAAATGTTCCCCGTTAAAAACCCGAAGGCAAAAGTATTTTGATCAGGTTTTATAAATACGAACTACTTATTTACGCAGAAATTTGTTAGCTCTGTTCAGGGCATTTGCCCGAATATTGAAATAATAAAAAGGGTAATCAAAGCTATGATAAACTCCCTTACCAAAAGGTTTTGTGTATATATATAGTTTGTTTGAGTCGGCGGTGGTGCAGATCAGCACACCTTTATTAATATCTACTCTTGCATCAGCATATTGAGGTACCGGGTGAAATTTTAATGTCACCGAATCGGGCATGATGGAGCCTAAACCTTCAGCCGTCGTTGCTTCTGATTCGGTTCTTGTCCATGTAATCGGATTGATAACAATACCCACCATATTTGATACTACCGGATTGTGTGGTGGGATGACACTGGGAGCCTGGGTGTTATAGGAGATAATTACGCCTGTGTCATCGGGTCCATTTGCAAATTTTAAATGTGGATTATTGGCCATGTAAGTTGAAGTTACCGGATAACCGATAACGTAGGCGGCAATCATACGCTGATAAACTGCCGGGTTGTCTTTCATATATCCTGAAAGCAAATGGATCAGAACATTTGATCCTTGTGAATGTCCTGCCAGTATAAATGATCGACCCTGATTGTAATGCTTAATATAGTAGTCGAAGGCTGCAACAGCATCTAATGTCGGGATACCGCCTATTACTTTTTCCCGCTGATCTTCAGGCAATCCCAAAGTATATCCGGCATCCGCTTGACGGTAATAAGGGGCATAAACATTTGCAAAAGTTTCAAAGGCCGTGGCCTGACGTTCAAATGCAGGGAGTGCACCTGCCAACATGGAAAGGTTGTCGATGTTACATATATTTGGATCAGTTGAATTAACCTTCTGCCAGCAAGTCGGATAAAGATAAAAAACGTCAACTTCCATGACTGGGGCAGGCACAGATAACCAATGTGCAGCTTGCGAATAATCAGTTGCTGTGTCAACATACTGTGGTGCATCATCTTTACTGCAACTACAGTAAAAAGTTGAGAAAAATACTAATGTTGTCAATGGATACATCCAACTTTCGTGTTTAGTGCTCATGTAGTCTGGTTTAAATGAAAATTTTAACATTTCTTATTCTTGGGATATACATTTTCTTATTATGTTGTGTGCTGCCTGTTTTCTTACGGTCTATTTCTTTGTTTTAAAGTCCGTAACTAATTAACAAAACTCAATTGTTAAATTGAATAAACCCAAACAGTTTTAAGTCGAATTATGGCTTTAGTGTTATTTCTGGTATTCTAATCATTTCAATTGACAGAACCGCAATCCAGAGAAAATATGTCAACCAAACAAAACCGTTCATTGTAGCAAATAATCCCTGTGGGTCATTTTCAATTAATGTTCCGATACTAATAAAAGCTACAATGCCTATTATTAATCCTGCCCATCCTAACCAACGCTTAAAAACACCTGTTTTTAGAATAATTATTGCTGCACCAATCATTGCAATTCCAGCAAAAACACCAGAAACTGTAATAGAAAAAAAATATGAAGCTAATCCAAATTGGGACACTTCTGTGGAGACATTACCATTTAGTAAAGCTATTCCCATAATAGCTGCACCTCCAACTGTGCCTGCTGCGGGAGATATAATTGCTCCGGCCCATGTAACTCTTGTCCAAATAGTTGGTTCACCTTCTGCTATCTTAAGTATTTCACAAAATCCTGCAAAAAATGGAAAATAGAAAGGTAAAAAAGCCAAATCTGCAAGATAATGACCAAAACGAAACCATTGTCCATTTTCCGAAAACCACATTGCAAAAGTTGAGACATCCTGATTATATGTGGGAGGCATTTTATTAATTCCAGAAGCAATAAAAGATAATGCTACGAAAAGTATCCCAGCAATTCCGCTTATTTTCCAAGGTTTTTTAAAAATATTCATTTAAGTATCTCCTTTAATTTGATTAATATTTTTTTCATTTATTCTAAATAGTTATTATCATCGAACCACCAAAAAATTGACTGTTTTTCTCAGGTTGGACATAACGTGCTACTTGCAACCGCAGCAAAGGATCACTTTCAATAAGCATTGACAATGCTTGTTTTGTTGCGGTTGCAAGTTCGTTATACTCCTTTTTTTCATTTTAAATATTTATCATAAAATACAACCATCCGATTCACATAATTATGGAAACTATCTTTATTATACCACTGAGCACCATGCCCAACCCCTTCAATTATCCAGATTTCTTTTTCCCCTTTTAATTTGTTATAAATATCCTGAACCACCATTTTTGCAGGTGTTATTTCATCGAGTTCACCAACTATCAATAAACATGGTTTAGTAATTTTTTCAGCAATATTCATGGGATACAAATCCTTTGTATAATCTTTTGGTATTATGAGTGGTTTATTATGCCTGGCCAAGTATCCAATAATAGTGTCTAAATCTGCTGATAATGCTCCGCCTACATAACATTTAAGATCGCTTCTTTTTTGAAACACAGGAAAAGATTGAAATGCAGGCATGGAATAACCACAAATTCCAATTTTTGTAGTATCAACCTCTACCAATAATTTTATTTTATCTATTACTGCATCAATATCCATAAAAAATTCAGTATAACAAAGGTAACCTTCGTTTATTGGCCATTTGTTACTCTTCCCAAATCCTCGCCAGTCAAATGTTACAACATTATATCCTTTCGGACACATTATTCTGGCATATTGGAACAATCCAGCCATATTCCCAGCATCTTGAGGACATACTATTATAGTTGGTCGTTTTTTATTGCTTATTGTTTTATACTCTAGTTTTTTTGCATTCTTAACATACATGAATGGGATAGAGTCCTGGGCCGGGAAAAACCTGATATAAATTTTATAATTATCCGAGGTAGTTGCCTTTAAATCTTTATATATCATTCCAAAACTTTCAGGTTCGAAATCGTATTTTTTAACCGGCTTAAGTGCAAAAACAGATTGCATCAAAAAAATCAGTATTGTGAAAATCCAGAATTTTTTCATTTACTCATAATTTCAGTCATTACTTAGTCAAAATGAAGCATAACGCTCCGCCAGCCGCAGTACGGAGTTTACTTGTTCTTATCTTTGCTTACCTACTTCTATTGCATGTTTGGTGAATGTCAACTCCCGGAATCCGTCCGCATTGCGGTTGACGGCTCGTTATGCGATGACAAGCATCAGTTCAAATGATAGGAAAGCAGTGTTTTTTTATATGTGATTATCCCGTTTATTGTTTGAACAGAACCTATATATCCGATATTGGGGTTGAAATATGTTGTATTAACGGTTGAGAAATCACCAGTGTCCTTGAATCCTGATAATTCTGCTATTATTGGATTCAAGGATTTCGGAATTGTACTGGTAAATTGATACGAATAGCAATTTATAATTCCTATTTTAGAGTTGAAAGCTGAATTTATAGATATACATTGCACTTGCACAGTGTCAATAATACAAATACTGCTGTCTATTCCTTTGTAACCTAATTCAGAGTGGTACCACAATTCACCTGCGTGAACTGGAAACTTATTTGAAAGGCTCTTTGATAAAACAAAATCCTTATGACCATTTGTGCCACCATAGATATATAATCCATTGCTCTCATTACTTACAAAATAACTTGAGTTTTGGAAATATGGAATGTTCCATGTCCAAAGAAATACATGATAATCTGTTCCATCAAAACTTATCGTTTGACTTCCTGAAATGGTTAAACGCGAAGTGTCAGAGTAAGTAAACACACTATTATTAAAGGATGAGTCAATGAATTCCCAATAATTTCCTACTTTTAGTGGAATGATAACAGAATTATTCGATTGTTCACTTTTTTTTGAGCATGAATAAAAAATGGACACAATCAATAAAATTAAAATGGATTTCTTCATCTATCTTTTTGATTTTCTGTTTAAAAATCGCAATTGCTTGTTATCGCATAACGCCCGGCCGGCAGCAGCAGTGCGGGATTTACTTGGTTGATATTTTGCTTACTGTAAATCATCATTAGGTTTGGTAAATGCCTTCTTCCGGAAACCGCCCGCATTGCCGGATGACTGCTTGTTAGGCACCGTTACAAATATTCTATTTTAATAAATCCTGCAAAACAGACATATTTATCAATTTATTATTTTTAACAATGTCTTCAAATGTACCTTTGTCTTTTATTACTCTAAGAATATCCATCATTGATTCAACTGTACCAGATATAAGAATTGATGGTAAACTGACTCTCGCAATACCTATATCAATACAATCATTAATCGTAAATTCATTTATATTATACGGCAATCCTGCTGCTATACTTATTGGGCCTTTTATTTCTTTTTTTAATAATTTGATTTCATCTTTTGTTTTAACATTTGTAATAAAACACATGTCAGCCCCAAGTTCGAGATATTTATTCCCTCTTTCAATTGCATCTTTTAATGTTTCTTTTTTATTATCACTAATTCCAAGTGCATCAGTTCTTGCATTTAAAATGAAATCAGGTATGTTTAATTCGTTTTTTAATTTCACAACCTCAAGTATTTTTTCTGACATAATGTCGATGGATACTATTTTCTCAGGATTGTAAGAATTCCATAAATTCTGATCTTCTATGTTGACACCTGCTATCCCAGTGTTAATAAATTTTATCATATTATTCCTAAATATTTCTTTACAGCCATATCCATCTTCACCATCAGCCATTACTGGGATATTAACAGCCAATACTATTTCACTTGTCTTTGAAATATTCTCATCAATTGTCAATAATTTTTCATATTTTAATTTTTTTGAGACCGAATAACTATATCCCGAACATTGAACAGCCTTAAAACCACAATATTCGATTAATTTAGCTGAAATGCCATCATAAGCATCGGGAACAACTAATGTTTCTGAATCAAGAATAAGTTTTTTCAACATTTGATATTTACTCATACAGTCCTCCTATATTGTAATGGCGCCCAACGTCCGGCCTAAACGCAGCACAGGCACTGTCTTTTCTTGCAACATTTCTGCAGGCTTTGTTGCGATTAGCGGCATGAGTTGAAGTGGAAATTTTTTGTCAGAAGTAGGGGATGATCTTGGTAATTTCAGTGATGAGGTCAGGAATTTGATCAAAAATAATTTTCCAAATAATTTGAAGATCAACTCCAAAATAATCGTGAACAATTCGATTACGGAACCCACGCATTCTGTGCCAATCAATTTCCGAATATTTATCTTTTATTTCATCCGGTAAAAGATTCGATGCTTCTCCAATTATTTCAAAATTTCTAATTACAGCATCGACAGTTTTATTGTCTTTAGAAAATTCCTCAAAAGATATACCCTTGGTGTATTGAAGAATCTTCTCAGCAGATTCAATAATATCTTCAAGCAATAATTTTGGGGTCCGTTTAGACATAAACGAGATCTTTTTGAATTTCTTCAAGGTATTTTGGCTTAATCCCATTCTTTGAAACTAAATCTACCTTTAGATTAAGAATCTTTTCAAGTTCTTCCGCTAAATCAATAAACTCAATTCCAATGGGTTGCTCATAATCAATAAGAATATCAATATCACTATCATCTTTGAAATCATCTCGATTAAAAGAGCCAAAGATTCCAATAGATTTTAAATGATACCTGGCTAATAAGTCTAACTTATTAGCTTTAAGTATGTTGGTAATACTTTCCTTATTGATCATTAAACAAAGATAGTTTACAATTTGGGAAAATCAAAATTTCCATTTCAACTAACGCCCGGCCTAAACGCAGCACGGGCAGTAACTATAAAAAGCAATGTCAATGCTGGCTTTGTTATGATTTAGAGGCATGCTATGCCTCGAAAATATTTTTATTAAGTTCTAAACAACCAATTCTCGATAATCTGGATTCTCAATGAATTCGATAATAATACTTTGGTTTTCTTTCAGAATCTTTATCAAATGGTTGGTTGAAGTATTTCCAAATCTTAGCCAGATTACTTTTGGTGGGATACCGAGAACAAGGGTGAGATCGCAAAAAACAGCAGTTTCATTATGCAACACGAAGTTTGTGTTCCCGATCTGCAGCAAAAGCAAGATATGCTTTAACATCCTCAATTTTCAATTCGGGATAATCATTAAGGGCACCTCTAAAAACAAATTCGTGAAAAAAATAAATTCAACCATAATAATTTGCTCGCATTAAACTGTAAATCGATATTTGATTTTTGATATTTATTGATCATTTTCATTGACGTTC
>Ga0172372_10000084_pt1 | contig 128044 bp, 120 predicted proteins | sample LakKiv5m_2_FD_114544 | JGI IMG/M metagenome (GOLD analysis project Ga0172372, IMG submission 114544) | Freshwater microbial communities from Kabuno Bay, South-Kivu, Congo - kab_092012_9.5m | ecosystem: Environmental > Aquatic > Freshwater > Lake | place: Democratic Republic of the Congo...
GCAGCAGCGCCGCCGGGCCGTCGATGCGGCGAAACAGCAGGATCGTGGCCAGCACGGCAAGGTCGAGCGCCAGGATGATTCCGACCGCGAAACCGACGTCGCGCAGCCCGAAGAAGGCGACGCTCCAGCCGAGATTGAGCGCAAGCTGAAGGGCAAAGAGCGTCAGCGGCCCGCGCGCCGTGTCGCGGTCGGCGCGGCGCCAGATCCGCCAGGCCGCCACGGCCATCAGCAGGTAGAGCGCGGTCCAGACCGGACCGAAGACGGCGTCGGGCGGGGTGAAGGACGGCTTGGCGATCCCGGCATACCAGGTCGAGACGCTGGTCGCCGTCACCGCGGCGCCGAGCATGCCGACGCCGAGACAGATGCCCGTCAGCACGGCAAGAGCGAGCAGATCGCCGCCGGTGCCGATGTCGGCGCGGCGGCGGCTCACGACAGCAGGCTCGCGCCGACGTTGATGATGAGCGCCAGGATCGCGGTGTTGAAGGAGAAGGCCACGATGCCGTGGACCAGGCTGATGCGGCGCATGGCCGGCGAGATCGTGGCAACGTCGCCGGTCTGGGCGGCGCAGCCGATCACGAAGGCATAGTAGAGGAAGTCGCGATAATCCGGCGGCCGGTCGCCGGGAAACTTCAGGCCGCCCGGCCCGTCCTCGTCGGGACGGTAGTAGACGTTGGCGTAGTGCAAGGTGAACACGAGGTGCGTGAACGTCCAGGAGAGCGCGACCGTTCCCACCGAGATCATCAGGGCGTGCGCTAGCGAGGCGTGCGGCTGCTTCAGCACCGCGAGCTCGGCGAAGATGGTGCCGAAGCTCGCGGAGGCGCTGACGACGACCACCAGAAGGATGACCCAGTCGCCCTCGTCGTAGAGCGCCGCCCGGTCGTAGCAGGTCTCGACGGTCGATTTCGAGATCATGTACAGCGTGCTCACGATATAGAGCAGCGCCATCAGGTCCCAGCCGAGCAGGCACCGCGCCTCGAGCCGCATGGAGCCGGGCAGGAGCAGGAACAGCATCACGCCGGCGGCGAACGAGAACAGGAGCCGCGTGCGGGCTCTGATGAAGCGGACCAGGCCGCGGTACTGAAATGTGCTGTCGGACATCCGGGCTCCCCGGCCCCACTCTGCCATCTCGGCGGCCGGCGGCAATCGCTGTAATCTCGCCGCGATGCTTTTCGACGCCATGGATCTCACGGCGACCTTCGTGTTCGCCATCAGCGGCGCCACGCGGGGCGTGCGCAAGCGGCTCGACCTGTTCGGCGTACTGGTCGTGGCCTGGGTGGCCGCGGTGGCGGGCGGCATCGCGCGCGACCTGCTGATCGGGGCCGTGCCCCCGGCCGCCATCGCCAACTGGCGCTACCTCGCCGTCACGGTGGTGGCGGGGCTACTGGGCTTCTTCGCCGCCGACCCGATCGCCCGGCTGCGCACCCCGGTCCTGCTGTTCGACGCGGCCGGCCTCTGCCTGTTCGCGGTTACGGGCACCGAGAAGGCCCTGGCGTATGGGCTGAGCCCCCTGATGGCGGCCATGCTGGGCATGGTGACCTGCATCGGCGGCGGCGTGGCGCGCGACCTCCTTACCCTGCAGGTCCCCACCGTGCTGCGCTCGGAGCTCTATGCCGTGGCGGCCCTGGCCGGCGCCGGCACGGTTTCCCTGGGATTCTGGTTCGACCTGCCGGCGTTCCCGGTGGCCCTGGCGGGCGCCGGGCTCTGCCTGTTCCTGAGGCTGATGTCGATCTATCGCGGCTGGCGCCTGCCCGTAGCCGTGACTCGCCATAAGTCCTATTCAGAAACTGACTAGAATTTCCGCCGTTCAACGGCTGGTTGCCGCGTTTCCCTTGCCGGTCCTGTGGATGAACGCTAAACACACGGCCGTCATTTTGTCGCAAGCGGCGTGGGGGACAAGGCAGCATGGCGACGAAGAAGAAGTCAAAATCGCCCGCTGCGGCACCCGCAGACAAGGCGGCCAACAAGTTGAACGGCAAGGCGATTTCGGCCCGCGCCAGCGGTACGCCGGAGGCCCGCGACACGGCCCGTCTCCTGCTGGAGATCGAGGCCATCCACTGCCGGCCGGAGAACCCGTACATCTTCACGTCGGGACGGGCGAGCCCGGTTTACATCGACTGCCGCAAGATCATCTCCTTCCCGGAAGCGCGCGCCAAGATCATGGCGCACGCGCTGAAGGCGATCGACAAGGCGATCGGCTGGAACAAGATCGACGTGGTGGCCGGCGGCGAGACCGCAGGCATCCCGTTCGCCGCCTTCCTGGCGGCACTCGCCAAAAAGCCGATGATCTACGTGCGCAAGCAGCCCAAGGGGTTCGGCCGCATGGCCCAGATCGAGGGCGAGCTGAAGCCCGGCAAGCGCGTCCTGCTGGTCGAGGACCTCGCCACCGACGGCGGCAGCAAGCTGGTGTTCATCGAAGCGCTGAAGAAGGCCGAGGCCAAGGTCTCCGACTGCTTCGTGATCTTCCATTACGGCATCTTCCCGCAGAGCACCGAGATGCTGGCCGCGGCGGGCGTCAAGCTGCATGCGCTCGCCACCTGGTGGGACGCGCTGGACGCGGCGCAGAAGCACAAGTTCTTCGACGAGAAGGGCCTCACCGAAACGCGCGCCTTCCTCGAGGCGCCGGAGCAATGGTCGGCCAACCATGGCGGCCGCCCGCCGGCGCCGCGCCCGATGCTGGGACGCTGACCGGCTCTTTTGCTAGGCTGCGGCGGACATGATCCGCCGCATCCTTTCCGTCCTCCTGACAATCTGCGCAACAGCCTCGCCCGCCGGCTCCGGAGCCTGGGCCAAGGACGAGCTGGTGCTCGCCATGACCCAGATGCCGGGCACGTGGAACCCGATCATCAGCTCGATGCTGGCGAAGTCGCTGATCGCCAACATGACGGCGCGGCCGGTGACGGCCTACGACGCCGACTGGAAGCTTGTCTGCCTGGTCTGCACCGAGCTGCCGACTCTCGAGAACGGCAAGGCGCGCGTCGTCGACCTGCCAGACGATGGAAAAGGGGGTGGCAAGAAAGGCATGGAGATCGACGTCGAGCTGCGCGACATGCGCTGGGGCGACGGCGTGCCGGTCTCGGCCCGGGACGTCGCCTTCACCATCGAGGTCGGCAAGCATCCGCTGTCAGGCGTCTCGTCCTCCGAAGGCTACCGGCGCATCGTCAAGCTCGACGTGAAGGACGATCGCCGCTTCACCATGACGATCGACCGCGTCACCTTCGACTACAACTCGATCGGGCTCCTGCTGCTGCCGGCCCACATCGAGAAGCCGATCTTCGACGCCAACCCGGCCGAGTACCGCAACAAGACGGCCTACGACACGCAGTCGACCAACCCCGCCCTTGCCTTCGGTCCCTACCGCATCGTCGAGATCGTGCCGGGTAGCCGCATCGCGCTCGAGCCCAACCCGACCTGGACCGGCGAGAAGCCGCACTTCAAGCGCATCGTGGTCCGCATCATCGAGAACACGGCTGCGCTCGAGGCCAACCTGCTGTCCGGCGGCGTCGACTACGTGCTGGGCGAGCTGGGGCTTTCGCTCGACCAGGCGATCGCCTTCGAGAAGCGCCACGGCGCGAAGTACAACGTGATCTACAAGCCGGCGCTGATCTGGGAGCATATCGACGTCAATCTCGACAACAAGCTGCTCAGCGACCGGCGGGTGCGCCAGGCGATGCTGCTCGCCATCGACCGCAAGGCAATCTCCGAGAAGCTGTTCGACGGCAAGCAGCCGATCGCCCACGGCGGCATCAGCGACCTCGATCCGATGTTCAGCCCGGCGGCGCGGCAGTACGCCTACGATCCCGCCGCGGCAAGGAAGCTGCTCGACGAGGCGGGCTTTGCCACCATGCGCAACAACGTGCGCCAGAACGCGGCGGGCGAGCGGCTGTCGATCGAGCTCGGCACCACGGCCGGCAACCGCGTGCGCGAGCTGGTGGCGCAGGTGATCCAGAGCCAGCTCCGCCAGGTCGGCATCGAGGTCCGCATCAAGGCTGAGCCGCCGCGCCTCTTCTTCGAGGCCATGAACCGCCGGAACTACACGGGACTCGGCATGTACGCCTGGGTGCAGCGCCCGCAGGGCGTGCCGCGCTCCTCGCTGCACTCCCGGGAAATCCCGCGGGCGCTGAACGGCTGGAGCGGCCAGAACTATCCGGGCTACGCCAACCCGCAGATGGACGAGGCGTTGGACGCGGCCGAGCGCGAGCTCGATTTCGACAAGCGGCGCGCGCTGTTCGCCGAGATCCAGAAGTTCGCGGCCGACGACCTGCCGTCGCTGCCCCTGTTCTTCCGCGTCGACCCCTTCGTGATCCCCAAGCCGCTGAAGGGCGTGACGCCCACCGGCACGCTCAACAGCTCGACGCTGTGGATCGAGCGGTGGCGCTGGGAGAACCAGTGAGCCGCTACCTCGTCGCCCGCGCCGCCCAGACGGTCCTGACGCTCGTCCTCATGAGCCTGGTCGTCTTCCTGCTGATCGGGCTGATGCCGGGCGATCCGATCGACCTCATGATCTCGGGCGATCCCAACATGACCAGCGAGGACGCCGCCCGCCTGCGCGCCGCCTACGGCCTCGACAGGCCGCTGATGGAGCGCTACGCGGCCTGGGCGGTCGAGGCGCTGCACGGCAATTTCGGCTACTCGCGCTCGTTCGGCCAGCCGGTGCTCGCCGTGCTGTGGCCGCGGCTGCTGAACACGCTGCTGCTCGCCGGCACCGCGTTCGTGCTCGCGGTGGCGATCGCGCTGCCGCTCGGCATCCGGGCAGCCGCCCGGCCGCGCAGCCGCACCGACTACCTGATCAACCTGTTCTGCTTCGCCGGCGTCTCCGCCCCGCCCTTCTGGCTGGCGCTGCTGCTGATCACGCTCTTTGCCGTGAAGCTCGGCTGGCTGCCGGCCGGCGGCATGGCCGACCTGCGGCCGGGCACGCCCTGGAACGCCGCGCTCTCCGACCAGATCCGCCACCTCGCGCTGCCGGTGCTGACGCTCACCCTGGTCCAGCTCAGCGGCTACACGCGCTTCATGCGCGGCGCCATGATCGAGGTGCTGCGCCAGGACTACATCCGCACCGCCCGCGCCAAGGGAGCGCCGCCCGGCACCGTGCTGTGGCGCCATGCCTTCGCCAACGCGCTGGCGCCGGTGCTCACCGTACTCGCCCTGTCGTTCGGCGGCCTCGTGTCGGGCGCACTGATCACCGAGACCATGTTCGCCTGGCCGGGCATGGGCAAGGCGATCTACCAGGCGATCCTCGAGAACGACTACAACCTGGCGCTCATCGGCCTGCTGGTCGCGACGACCGCGACCATCGCCGGCAACCTGCTGGCCGATCTCGGCTACGCCTGGGTCGACCCGCGCGTCACGCTGGCGGGTGACGCGGCGTGATCGCCGCCGCCCCCGGGCATCGGGCCTGGCGCCGCCTGGTGCGGCACCATCTCGCCCGGGCGTCGCTGCTGTTCCTCGCCGTCATGACGGTGCTCTCGCTCGCCGCGCCGCTGATCGCCGAGCTGCGCGGCATCGACCCGACCGAGACCGACCTGTTCCGCCGCTTCGAACCGCCATCGGCCCGGTTCTGGCTGGGCACCGACGATCTCGGCCGCGACCTGTTCCAGCGCCTGCTCGACGGCGGCCGCGTCTCGATGCTGGTCGGCCTCGCGGGCGCCCTACTGTCGGCCGTGCTGGGCGCCCTGGTGGGCGTCACCGCGGGCTATCTCGGCGGCCGGCTCGACGCCGTCCTGATGCGCTTCACCGACGGCGTGATCTCGCTGCCGCTGTTGCCGCTCCTCATCGTCGTCGCCGCGATCGATCCCCGCAAGCTCGGCGTGCCGGCCGAGATCGCGCAGTCGGAAACCTTCTCGCTCTACCGCATCGTCGCCATCGTGGCGCTGACCGGCTGGACCACCGTGGCGCGGCTGGTGCGCGCCGAGACGCTGTCGCTCAAGGCGCGCGATTTCACGCGGGCGGCGCAGGCGCTGGGCGCCCGGCCCGAGCGCATCATGTTCCGCCACATCCTGCCCAACGCCGCGGGCTCGCTGATCGTCGCGACCACGCTGTCGGTCGGCGCGCTGATCCTGCTCGAGTCGACGCTGTCCTTCCTCGGCCTCGGCATCCAGCCGCCGGCCGCGAGCTGGGGTAACATGCTGACCGGCGCGCAGGAGCTGCTGCAGCAAGCGCCCGTGCTCGCCCTGTGGCCCGGCCTGCTGATCTTCCTGACCGTGATCGCCTTCAATTTCCTGGGCGACGGGCTGCAGGATGCCCTCGACCCCCGCAGCGAGAGACGCTGATGACCACCGCGACCAAGACCACCGAATTCACCGCCATGAGCCGGCTGTCAGCCGACATCGATCTCGATGCCGAGGGCAAGGCGACGGGCTTCGTTCGCGTGCCCCATTCGGTGCACCGCTCGGCCTACGGCTGGATCCCGATCCCGATCGTGCGCATCAAGAACGGCGAAGGACCCGACGTGCTGATGCAGGCCGGCAACCACGGCGACGAATGGGAAGGCCAGATTGGGCTCGGCAACCTGATCCGCAGCATCGAGCCCCGGGACATCAGGGGCCGGCTGGTGATCCTGCCGTCGGCCAACTTTCCCGCGGCGATGGAAGGCCGGCGCACCTCGCCGATCGACGAGGGCAACCTCAACCGCTCCTTCCCCGGCGATGCCGAGGGCACGATCACCCAGCAGATCGCCTACTGGATCGAGCATGCGCTGCTGCCGGGCTTCGACTACGCCTTCGATTTCCACTCGGGCGGCAGCTCGCTCGCCTACATCCCGAGCGCGCTGGCGCCGCGCCACCAGGATGCCGAGCGCATGAAGAAGGTAATCGGCCTGCTCAAGGCCTTCGGCGCGCCGGTGAGCTACATCGCGGCGGCCCCCCAGGGCGGCGGCCGCACCTTCACGTCGGCCTCGTTCCGCCAGGGCGTCATCGGCATGGGCACGGAGCTGGGCGGCGGCGGGATGGTGACGCCCTTCTCGCTCAAGGTGGCCGAGGACGGCATACGACGCGTGCTGGCCCATGTCGGCCTGCTTCAGGGACCCGTGCCCGCCGCCACGGCGACGCGGCTGACCGAGATCGGCGGCGACGACTACTACGTCTACGCCACCGACGGCGGTCTGTTCGAGCCGCTGGTCGAGCTGGGCGACGAAGTGACGGCCGGCCAGCCTGCCGGCCGTATCCACTTCCACCACACGCCGTGGCGCGAGCCGGACGTGGTTCCCTTCAAGCGTGCCGGCCTCGTGCTGTGCAAGCGCGTACCCGCCCGCTGCGAGCGCGGCGACTGCCTGTTCCACCTCGCGACCGACATCGCGAGCTAGGCGCTTCTGCAGCTCCGGCAGAAGAGCCTGGGCGCGGTACGGCGGCCGTCCTGGCGCGGCCGCGCCTCGGCGTAGCCGCAGGCGGCGCAGCCGTCGATCTCGAAGTCGATCCAGTGGGTCGGCTCGCCGCAGGCCTCGCAGGGCAGGCCGCGCCGCGACTGGATGTGGCCCCAGCCCGGCGCATGGCATTTCGGGCAAAGATGCTCCAGCCGCTTGGCGAGCTTCCAGGCGGCAGCACGCAGCACCTTCATGCGCAGGGGATTGCGATGCGCGCGCATGTCCGAATAGAGCACGGCCAGACCTTCGGTCGACCGCTTGGCCTCACGGTCCATCACGGCGATGACCTCGTCCTCGGTCGCAAGGCCTTTCACCGGATGATCCATGTCGCTCGAACAGGCGACGAACACGCCGTACTCGGGAAAGCCCATCGCCCTCAGCACCTGCAGGCGCGCCGGGTCGCCCGCCCGGAAGCGCATCAGGCGCCAGCTCGTGCGGTGGGTCGGCAGGGTGTCGGTGATCCGGATGCCGCGCTTGCGGTCGATGAAGGCCAGGATTTCCACGCCACTCGGATTGAGCGGCACGCGGTCGATCGGCCCGTAGCTGCCCTCGCTCGCCAGCGCGCAGTCGACGTCCATGGTCTGGAACACCAGCTCGGCCTTGAGCAGCGACGTCTCGACCAGCGCATCGGGCCGCGGCACTTCGCCCGAGAACGTGCCGAGCGAGTCGGTGTCGAGCTCGGGCACCGGCACGACCTCGGCCCCCAGGACGCGGCGGAACGCAGGCGCGATCGCCCGCTCCTTCAGGTGCATGGTCGCAAGACCGATGCGCCGATCGGCGTAGGGATGACGCGACAGGGACACGACAGGCCGGGCGAGAGTATCGATGAGCTCTACTCCGCCGCCTGCGGCAGGGCCTGGCGGGCCAACTGCTGCTCGACCAGGGTCGCCCAGTACGAGGCGCCGATCGGCAGGATGTCGTCGTTGAAGTCGTAGCCCGGGTTGTGGACCATGCAGCTGCCTTCGCCGTCGCCGTTGCCGATCCAGATGTAGCAGCCCGGCTTCTTGAGCAGCATCCAGGCAAAATCCTCGCTGCCCATGGCGGGCGTCGGATTGCGGTTGACGTTCTCCAGCCCGACCAGCGCCGATGCCGCCTTGGCCGCGAACTCGGTCTCCTGCTCGGTGTTCACGGTCGCCGGATAGCGCCGCTCGTAGCGCCACTTCGTCACCTCGGCGCCGAAGCCCGCCGCGACGTTGCGCGCCACGCGCTCGATCGTCTTCTCGATCATGTCCTGCACCGGCTTCTTGAAGGTGCGGACGGTGCCGCGCAGCACGCATTCCTGCGGGATCACGTTCCAGGTGTCGCCGGCGTGGATCTGCGTGGTCGAGACCACCGCGGTGTCCATCGGGTCGACGTTGCGCGCCACGATCGACTGCAGCGCCGTCACGATGTGCGAGCCGACGACGACCGGGTCGATGCCGTGATGCGGCATGGCGCCGTGCGCGCCGACGCCCTTCACCACCACCTCGAAGATGTCGTAGGCGGCCATCATCGGGCCGGGACGGACGGCGAACTTGCCAACCGGGATGCCCGGAATGTTGTGCATGCCGTAGACGCCCTCGACCGGGAATTTGTCGAACAGCCCCTCTTCCACCATGACGCGGCCGCCGCCCTCGTTCTCCTCGGCCGGCTGGAAGATGAAGTAGACCGTGCCGTCGAAATTCTTCGTCTCGGCCAGGTACTTTGCCGCGCCCAGCAGCATCACCGTGTGGCCGTCATGGCCGCAGGCGTGCATCTTGCCGGGGATCGTCGACTTGTGGTCGAACTCGTTGGTCTCGTGCACATCGAGTGCGTCCATATCGGCGCGCAGCCCGATCGCCCGCCGGGATGTGCCCGAGCGCAGGACGCCCACCACGCCGGTCTTGGCCAGCCCGCGATGCACCTCGATGCCGAAGCTCTTGAGCTTGTCCGCCACCACATCGGCGGTCCGCACTTCCTCGAAGGCCGTTTCCGGGTGGCTGTGGATGTCATGCCGCCATGCGGTCATATCCTGATGAAACGAGGCAATGCGGTTGATGACCGGCATCCAAAATCTCCAAAAGAATGTGGCCGAGGATCGTACGGATGCGCGGCAGGCGGTCAAGCACGGCCGTCATGCGCCCGTGCACATCAGGCGCCGTGCAAGAACTTTGGAACGCTCAGCGCGCCGCCGAGTAGCTCCGGTCCTCTACGGCCAGCCTGCCCTCTTCGATCGCGTGGCAGGCAACCGTGCCGCCTTCGATCGGCAGCGCCTTGGGCCGCTCGGTCTTGCAGCGATCGTTCGCATACGGACAACGCGGATGGAACGAGCAGCCCGACGGCGGATTGATCGGGCTCGGGACCTCGCCGCCGACCGGGCTGCGCTGGCGGCCGGTCATGTCGAGGTCGGGGATCGTGTCGAGCAGCATCCGCGTATACGGGTGCTTGGGCCGCCGGAACAGCGTCTCGGTCGGCGCCACCTCGACCAGGCGGCCGAGGTACATCACGCCGACGCGCGTGGAGATGTGATAGACGACCGCCAGGTTGTGGCTGATGAACAGATAGGTGAGCTGCAGGCGGCGCTGCAGGTCGACCATCAGGTTCAGGATCTGCGCCTGCACCGACACGTCGAGCGCCGAGGTGGGCTCGTCGCACACCAGGAATTCCGGTTCGCTGGCGAGCGCCCGGGCGATCGAGATTCGCTGGCGCTGGCCGCCCGAGAATTCGTGCGGGAACTTGCGCCCATCGGCCGGCGTCAGCCGGACCTGGCGCAGGAGATCGCCCACCCGCTTCTCAAGGTCAGCCTTGCCGCTCGCGAGACCGAAGGCGCGGATCGGCTCGGCGATGATGTCGAACACCCGCCAGCGCGGGTTGAGGCTGGCGTACGGGTCCTGGAAGATCATCTGCATGCGCCGCCGGAGCGCGGCCATGTCTGCACCGCTGCGACGTGCGGCCATGTCGTTGCCGTCGAACTCGATGCGGCCGTCGGTCGGCGGGAACAGGCCGACCACGAGGCGCGCCACCGTCGACTTGCCGCAGCCCGATTCGCCCACCAGCGAGAAGGTCTCGCCCTTGGCGATCTCGATGTCGATGCCGTCGACCGCCTGCACGATCTGGCGCGGCTTGCCTTCGAGCGTGCGCACCAGCCATGGCGGCGAGACGTCGAAATGGCGCTTCAGCCCTTCAAGGCGGACGAACCGGTTCATGCCGCCAGCTTGCACGGGAGCGTCAGGCATCGACGGCCTCCTTCACGATCGCCTGACCGACGCCGCCGCGGTCATGATGCCAGCACGCCGCCCGACTCGCGCTGGCCGCCATCAGCTCGGGCCGCTCGACCAGGCAGCGCTGGCCGAGCACGGTGCAGCGCGGATTGAAGGCGCAGCCCCTCGGGATCTCGGTGAGGCGCGGCATGGCGCCGTCGATCTGAGTCAGCCGCTCGGTGCGCACGCCGAGGCTCGGGATCGAGCCCATCAGACCCTTGGTGTAGGGATGCTGGGCATGCTTGACCACGTCGCGCACCGGCCCGATCTCGGCGATGCGACCGGCATACATCACCGCAACGCGGTCGGCGGTTTCGGCGATCACGCCCATGTCGTGCGTCACCAGCATCACGGCCGTGCCGTGATCGCGGCAGAGCCGCTTCAGGAGCGCGATGATCTGCGCCTGGATCGACACGTCGAGCGCCGTCGTCGGCTCGTCCGCCACGATCAGGCGCGGGCCGGCGCACAGCGCCAGCGCGATCACCACCCTCTGGCGCATGCCGCCGGAGAACTGGTGCGGATAATGGTCGATGCGCATTTCGGCGCCCGGGATGCCGACCTCCTTCAGGAGGTCGACAGCGCGGGCGCGCGCGTCGGCGGCCGGCAGCGGCAGATGCGTCTGGATGGTCTCGACGAGCTGGCGGCCCACCGAATAGAGCGGATTGAGGCTGGTCAGCGGGTCCTGGAAGATGGCGCCGATACGCGCGCCGCGCACCTTGCGCATCTCCTCGTAGGGCAGGTTGTCGATGCGTCGCCCTTCCAGGCGAATCTCGCCGCCGGCGATGCGACCCGGCGGTTCGAGCAGGCCGATGATGGCGTTGCCGGTCAACGACTTGCCGGCGCCCGATTCGCCCACCACGCCGAGCACCTCGCCAGGTGCTATGTCAAACGAGACGTCGTCGACCGCGAGCAGGGTACCCCGGCGGGTCGGGAATTCGACGCGGAGGTTCTTGACCTCCAGCAGCGGCGGATTATTTGACGGAGTCGCCATCAGCGCCCTCTTGTCATCCTGAGCGAAGCGAAGGATCTCACGCCGGCAACAGCATCGCTGATCGTTCTGTTAGGTCCTTCGCTACGCTCAGGACGACAAAGGGGGCGACGGGTCATCATCTCAGTTTCGGATTGAGGGCGTCGCGCAGCCAGTCGCCCAGGAGGTTGACCGCCAGCACCAGCGCGGCGAGCGTGATGCCCGGAAAGACCGTGATCCACCAGTCGCCCGACTGCAGCACCTCGTTGCCGAGGCGGATCAGCGTGCCGAGCGACGGCTCGGTCGACGGCAGGCCGACGCCCAGGAAGGAGAGCGTCGCCTCCGTGATGATGGCGAGGCCGAGATTGATGGTGGCGATCACGAGCACCGGCCCGGTGACGTTGGGCAGGACGTGACGGACCATGATGAGCACCGGCGACAGGCCGATCACACGGGCAGCCTGCACGTACTCCTTGTTCTTCTCGACCATCACCGAGCCGCGCACGGTGCGGGCGTACTGCACCCAGAAGCTGAGGCCGATGGCGCCGACGATGACGAACAGCGCGATCTCGTCGTGGCGCTGCACCGAGATCACGGAGCGCACGATGCCGTCGATCAGCAGCGCGACGAGGATCGCCGGGAAGGTGAGCTGGACGTCGGCGATGCGCATGATGACCGCGTCGACGGCGCCGCCGAAATAGCCACTGACCAGGCCGAGGGCGATGCCGATCAGCATCGCCACCACGACCGAGGCGAAACCCACGACCAGCGACAGGCGCGTGCCGTACATGATCGAGCTGAGCACATCCCGGCCCTGGTCGTCGGTGCCGAGCGGAAAGGCCCAGTCGCCGTCGTCGGAGACCAGCACCGGCGGCTTCAGCCCGTCGCTGAGGCTGAGCGTCGCCGGATCGAACGGCGTGTGCGGCGCCAGCACCGGCGACAGGAAGGCGAGCGCCACGATCATGACGGTGACGATTGTCGCCGCCACGGTAAGAGGCGACGACTTGAAGCTCCACCAGATGTCGCTGTCGGCGACGCGGTGCAGCCAGCCGGTCTGCGGGGTCGAGGCCGCCATATCAGTGTCCGCCTGCGCGGGCGAGGCCCGCCCCGCGCAGCCGCGGATCGACGGCGAAATAGAGCAGGTCGACCGTGAGGTTGATCAGTACGAACAGCAGGCCTATCAGCAGCAGGTAGGCGGCCATCACCGGGATGTCGGAGAACTGCACGGACTGGATGAAGAGCTGGCCGACGCCCGGCCAGGCGAAGACGGTTTCCGTGACGATGGCGAAGGCGATCAGGGCGCCGAGCTGCAGGCCGGTCACCGTGATGACCGGCACCAGCGTGTTCTTCAGCGCATGGCCGAAGTTGATGGCGCGGTTGGTGAGGCCGCGGGCGCGCGCGAACTTGATGTAGTCGGTGCGCATCACCTCGAGCATCTCCGAGCGCACCAGCCGCATCAGCAGGGTGAGCTGGAACAGGCCCAAGGTGATCGACGGCAGGATCAGCGCCTTCAGGCCCGAGAGCGTCAGGAAGTTAGTGGTCCACCAGCCGATCTGCGCGGTCTGGCCGCGCCCGAACGACGGCAGCCAATGCAGGGTCACGGCGAAGATCAGGATCAGCAGGATGCCGATCAGGAAGGTGGGCAACGATATGCCGATCAGCGACACCGCCTGCAGCAGCCGGCTCGACCAGTGCTTCGGGTAGAGGCCGGTGTAGACCCCCATCGGCACGCCGACGAAGAGCGCGAACAGCGCGGCGCAGAACGACAGTTCGAGCGTCGCCGGCATGCGCTCCAGGATCATGCGGCCGACCGGCTCGGAGGTGCGGTAGGACAGGCCGAAATTGCCGCGCGCGGCATTGGCGATGAACTTCAGGAACTGGATCGGCGCGGGATCGTTGAGGCCGAGCTTCTCGCGCAGCTCCTCGCGCTCCTCCATGGTCGTGTCCTGGCCGACCATGGCGTTGATGGGGTCGCCGACATAGCGGAACAGCGAAAAGGCCACCAGTCCGACCGCCAGCAGCACGGCGATCGATTGCAGCAGTCGTCTCAGGATGAATGCGAGCATCTGTGTCGGTTGACCCGCGGCAGGCCTAGCAGGAATGACGCCAAAACGGAACCGGCCCCGGCTGCAGGATCTGCAACCGGGGCCGATTTTCGCTATTGAGCGGCGGAGCTACTTCACGTTGACGAAGCGCAGCGGGAAGGAGTTGTCGGCGAGCTGGACCAGGTCGATGTTCTTGCGGGCCGCCCAGACGAGCGCCTGCTGGTGCAGCGGGACATAGGCGAAGTCGTCGACGTAGAGCTTGGTGGCGTCCTTGATCATGGCGTCGCGCTTGGCCTTGTCGGTCTCCTGCTCCATGGCGTCGGCGAGCTTGTCGAGCGCCGGGTTGGAGTAGCCGCCGGCGTTGAACTGACCCTTCTTGGTCGCCTTGTTCGGCGTCTGGATCAGCGCCTCGAAGACGTTGTGCACGTCATAGGTCTGGGCCGGAGACCAGCCGAGCATGTAGAAGCTCGTCTCGCCCGGCGACAGGTCGCCCTTGCGCAGGATCTTGGCGAAGTAGAGGTTACGGGTCTGCGCCCGCAGATTCACCTTCACGCCGATCTTGGCCAGCATCGCCACGACGGCCTGGCAGATCTTCTCGTCGTTGACGTAGCGGTCGTTCGGGCAATCCATCCCGACCTCGAAGCCGTTGGGATAGCCCGCATCGGCCAGCATCTTCTTGGCCTCTTCGGGCTTCAGCAGCGCCGGCCGCTTGTCGAGATCCTTCATGTAGCCGTTGATGCCCGGCGCCACCATCAGGGTGGTCGGGAAGGACTGGCCGCGCATCACGGTGCGCTTGATCGCCTGGACGTCGATCGAGCGGTGGATGGCCTCGCGGACCTTCTTGTCCTTGAATGGGTTCTTGCCCTTGACGTTCGACTCGAGCAGCTCCGGCCGCTCCTGGTCGAAGCCCAGGAACACGACGCGCGTCTCGGGGCCTTCCAGCACCTTGACGTTGGCATCCTTCTTGAGGTTCTCGGTGTCGGCCGGCGGGACCTCGTAGGTCATGTCGATGTCGCCCGCCTTGAGCGCGGCGATGCGCGTGGCCGGATTGGCGACCGGGGTGAAGATCACCTCGGTGAGGTTGTGAACCGGCTTGTCCCACCAATTGGGATTGTTGACGAGGACCGTTCGCTCGCCGGCCTTGCGCTCCTTGAGCATGAACGGGCCGGTGCCCATGGCGTTGCGGGTGGCGAAATTCTCCTCGTTCTTCGTCATCTCCGCCGAGTTCACGGCGTTGTTCTTCTCGGCCCACGCCTTGGACATGATGCCGATCGCCGCCCATTTGTCGGCGAGCAGCGGGTCGGGATACTTGGTGGTCACCTCGACGCGCGAATCGCCGGCCTTCTTGATCTCCTTCACGGAGACGAAGTTCGATCCCATGTTCGAGCCCGGGCCGTTGGCGCGGTTCAGCGAGAAGACGACGTCGTCGGCCGTCAGGGTCGAGCCGTCGTGGAACTTCACGTTGGGGCGGATGTCGAAGAACCAGGTCGTCGGACCGGTCTGGCCCCATTTGGTCGCCAGCGCCGGCTCGAGCTTGAGATCCTTGTCGCGGCGGATCAGCGGCTCGTAGATGTTGGAAGTGAAGGTCAGCAGGAACGTCTCCTGCCGGGCGTACGGGTCCATCGAGCTGACGTCGCCCGAGTTGGCCCATTTGAACGTCTTGGCCTCGACGGCCGGCGCGACGGAAAGCGTCGCGCAGGCGAGCGCGGTCAGCGCCAGCGAATGCCGCAGATTGAAGTGCATGTGTTGCTCCACCCTCGCAAAGCGCCGCTGCTGCAAGGCCGATCACCGGTCCCCGACCGGCAGCCCATGCACAGGCGCATACCTGATCGCACGTTGCACCGGCTATATTGCTGCGTCAATTGCACAAAAAATTTGCATGGTCAGATAGAGTGATCCTAGGCCTGCCGCAGGCTATCGTGTGCAATCGAACCGTGTAGGGGTATCTCATGAACGACGTTTCCCGCAGCTTCCGCGGCAACTCCAACGCCGCGCGCGACATCGCGCATCACCTGCATCCCTACACCAACTTCAAGAAGCACGAGCAGAGCGGTCCGCTCACCATCGTGCGCGGTCGCGGCGTCTACGTCATGGACGACGACGGCAAGGAATACATCGAGGGCATGGCCGGCCTGTGGTCGGCGGCGCTGGGCTTCAGCAACGAGCGGCTGGCGACGGTGGCCTACGAGCAGATGAAGCAGCTGCCCTTCTACCACGCCTTCAACCAGCGCAGCCACGAGCCGGCGATCAACCTCGCCGAGAAGCTGAAGTCGATGGCGCCTGTGGAAATGTCGAAGGTGTTCTTCGCCAACTCCGGCTCCGAGGCCAACGACACCGTCGTCAAGATGGTGTGGTACATGAACAATGCGCTCGGCCGCCCGAAGAAGAAGAAGATCGTCTCGCGGATCAAGGGCTACCACGGCGTCACAGTGGCGGCGGCGAGCCTGACGGGCCTGCCCAACAACCACCGTTCCTTCGACCTGCCGATTGCCGGCATCCTGCACACGAGCTGCCCCCACTACTACCGCTTCGGCAAGGATGGCGAGACCGAGGAGCAGTTCGCCACGCGCTGCGCCGAGGAACTCGAGGCGCTGATCGTCAAGGAAGGCGGCGCCGAGGAAGTGGCGGCAATGATCTGCGAGCCTGTCATGGGCGCCGGCGGCGTCATCGTGCCGCCCAAGGGCTACTACGAGAAGATCCAGGCGGTGTGCCGGAAGTACGACATGCTGTTCGTCGCCGACGAGGTGATCTGCGGCTTCGGGCGCACCGGCAACGTCTGGGGCTGCCAGACACTGAACATCAAGCCGGACATCCTGACCTGTGCAAAGGCGCTGTCGGCCTCGTTCCTGCCGATCTCGGCGGTGATGGTGAACGACAAGGTCTACCAGGCGCTGATGAGCGAGAGCGACAAGATCGGCACCTGGGGCCACGGCTTCACCTATTCCGGTCACCCGGTCGCCGCGGCCGTCGCGCTCGAGACGCAGAAGATCTACGACGAGATCGACCTGTTCGGGCACGCCAAGCGCATGAGCCCGATCTTCCAGAAGCACATCCAGTCGTTCGCCGACCATCCGCTGGTCGGCGAGGCGATGAGCGTCGGCATGGTCGGCGCGCTCGAGATCGTCGCCGACAAGAAGACCAGGGCGCCGTTCGAGATTGGCGCGATCGGCGCCGCCGGCACCAAGGTCTACAACCACGCGGTCGCGCGCGGCCTGTTCATCCGCAACATGGGCGACCGCGTCGCGGTCTGCCCGCCGCTGGTGATCAACGAGGCCGAACTCGCCGACCTGTTCGGCCGCCTGCGCCAGTCGTTCGACGCAGCCCTCGCCGAGCTCAAGTCGGAAGGCCACTTCAAAGGCTGAGATGAGCCTGCGTTCCGACGGAGACGGCGCGCGTCCGGGCTGGACGCCGCCGTTGGGCACGAGCCGGCGCATCCGCAGTCGCGCCATCTGGGCGGTGGCCCTGTTCACCGCCGCCGTGCCGCCGGCGTTCATCGGGCTGGGCATCGCCTCGGCGACCGACGATCAGGCCAACGTGGCCCTGCCACTCGCGACGTTGTTCTGGGGCGTAGGGTTGCTGTTTGCCCTGTGGGCGGCCTTTCCCGTTCTTCGCTATTGGGAAGGCCTGCCCAATGCCACACGCTGGCTGGGTGCGCTTCCCCTGCTCTCCGTCTCCCTCTTCCTCTCCGCGGCCCCGATCGCGCCGCTGTTCGGCTGAACGGACGGCGGACGGAGGCGTGCCGGCTGGGGATGGCTTCGGCACGCCTCCGCCCTTCCCGGCAGACAGGATACAGGCTGCGCCGGGACGTTGGTCCGGGTCAGCGTCCCGATTGCTGACGCAGGTAGGCGATGATGTCGGCCCGGTCCTCCGGCAGGGCAACGCGGAAGTTCATGCGTTGCCCGGGGATGACCGTCTGAGGATTCGTGAGCCAGGCGTCGAGGGTCTTCTCCTCCCACACCACGGTCGATCCCTTGACCGCCGGCGAGTAGGCGAAGTTCGGCGCCGACCCGGCCTTGCGGCCATAGACGCCGCGATGGGCCGGACCGACCCGGTTGGCGTCGAGCGAATGGCATCCGCCACAGCGCGACTCGTAGAGTTCCTGCCCGCGGGCTGCATCGGCCGCCCGGGCGTCGGCCGCGGGCACGCCGGCCGCCGCCGCGACGGCAAGAACCGCCATCGCGGCGGAGGCCAGACGGCGCATTGCTACGCTCCGAAGCTCAGCGCCTTGGCCGGCAGCGGATCCTTCAGCGCCTGCGACAGCACGGTCCAGTGCATCGCCTCGTCGGCCGCGAGACGCGCCGAGACCTGGGCCAGCGCCTTGTCGCCGAACGACGGGATGACGCCGATATAGGCGTTGGCTGCGCCCTTCTCGAGGCGCTGGGCAAGCCGCAGCACGTCGGCCTGGGTCTTGAGCATCGAGGCGTTCAGCGCCTTCGCCACCTCGGCGTCGCTCTTGGCCGCCACCGGCGTGCCGCCCAGCTTGCGGATGGTGGCGATCAGCGCGTCGCGATGTTCCTTGTGGTGCGTCTGGAACAGCACCGCCACCTCGAGGACCGGCTTCTGCAGCAGCCCGCTCTGGGCGCCGAGCTGGTAGGCGCTGATCGCCTCGTTCTCAAGCCCGAGCGCGGTGTTCAGGATGCCGACATCGTTGGCGGCGCTCATACCGTTGCCGGTCTGGGCCACCGCCATCTTCTCGCAACCGGCGAGAAGGGCAATGGCCGACGCCGACAGCACGCTGGCGCCGGAAACGCGCAGCAGGCCGCGACGGCGAAAATCGATGGACTTGGTCACGTTCGTCTCCTCGTTGAAGCTGGCGAAACGGCTTGCTTCGTCAGTGCTCCACCTACGGAAGCGGGCGACGGTACGGATCGCTCACCGCGCTTCACGCCTCGGTGAGCACTTCGCGACAGGATTGTTGCGAGCCGTTCGCAATTGAATTCGGACCGGCGTGTTGCGATAGCTCAAAGTCTTCGGCGCGGCCGCGACCAAAATGCGCCTGCTGGCCGGGCACGGGACGACTAAGATCGCCAGCGGAAACAGGACGCGGAATGGACTACGAAGCTTTCTTCACCGGCCATCTCGACCGGCTGCGCGCCGAGGGACGCTATCGCGTCTTTGCGGAGCTGGAGCGAATCGTCGGCGCGTTCCCGCGCGCGCGGCTTCACCGCGATGGCGAGACACCGCGTGATGTCACCGTCTGGTGCAGCAACGACTACCTCGCCATGGGCCAGCATCCCGCCGTGGTCGAGGCCATGCAGGCCGCGATCGGCGCACAAGGCTCGGGCGCCGGCGGCACACGCAACATCTCCGGCACCAACACTCTGCACGCGGCCCTCGAGCGCGAGCTGGCGCAGCTCCACGCCAAGGACGCCGCCCTGGTTTTCACCTCAGGCTACGTCGCCAACGAGACCACGCTGCAGACGCTCGGCGCCATGCTGCCGGGCTGCGAACTCTACTCCGATGCCTTCAACCACGCCTCGATGATCGCCGGCATCCGCCACTCCGGCGCGGTGCGCAAGATCTTCCGCCACAACGACGTGACCCATCTCGAGGAACTGCTGGCCGCCGCCGATCCGAAGACGCCCAAGATCGTGGCCTTCGAGTCAGTCTACTCGATGGACGGCGACATCTCGCCGATCGGCGAGATCTGCGACGTCGCGCACCGCTACGGCGCCCTCACCTACCTCGACGAGGTCCACGCTGTCGGCATGTACGGCGACCGTGGCGCGGGTGTCGCCGAGCGCGACGGCGTCCTGGACAAGATCGACATCGTGCAGGGCACGCTCGCCAAGGCGTTCGGCGTGGTCGGCGGCTACATCGCCTCGACCGCGGCGACCGTCGACTTTGTGCGCTCCTGCGGCTCGGGCTTCATCTTCACCACCTCCCTGCCGCCAGCCATCGCCGCGGCAGCGCTCGCCAGCGTGCGGCTGGTGAGCGGCAGCGCCGACTTGCGCGTCCGCCACCAGGAGCGCGCGACGACGCTCAAGCGGCGGCTGTCGGCGGCCGGTCTGCCGGTGATGCCGTCGGCCACCCACATCGTGCCGGTGTTCGTGGGCGATGCGGCGCTCTGCAAGCAGGCGAGCGACCTGCTGCTCGACAATCACGCGATCTACGTGCAGCCGATCAACTACCCGACGGTGCCGCGCGGCACCGAGCGGCTGCGCCTCACGCCGACGCCGCTGCACGGCGATGCGGAGATCATGCGGCTCGTCGAGGCGCTGCAGGACGTGTGGCAGACGCTCGGCCTCGGCTTCAAGGCTGCGGCGGAGTAGGCAAATCTATCGGGGCCGCGGTCCACCAAGCCCCCTTGCATGCCGACTATGCCTCCCGAAGCCATCCCGGCGCGAAGATCACGTTGCCCATGAAGTGGCCGTGCGCACCCCGGAGCTGCCATTGCTGAGCCCTTGCTTCGGTGTCCGCAAACAATGCGCGAGCCAGCATCTCGATCCGCTCTCGCTCCACCTTTGAGAAGGTGAACCTGTGTGCGGGTTCGGGCGATCCGACGATATCTGCGCTTATATAGCCGAATCCCAGTATCTCGACGTCGAAGTCATTCCCGTTGTCAGCGAATTTCCGTTGCCACTCACCGAACAACTGCGTCCATCCCGGAAGGTGGATAATGATGAGATCGTGGGGAAACTCTTCTTTTGTGCCAGCGATGTAGCCGAACGCGATTTCGCCATCTCCCAACTTGAGTATGATGTTTCCTGGGAGCATGTGTTTGGAATCGATTCCCAATGTTCCCCCCTACTCCACCGTCCGCATCGACCACAGGCGCGACCGGGCAAGCACCGCCAGGATCAGCAGCATCATCGCCGTGGCCGGCAGCAGCATCGCCGCCTGCAGGCCCCACACCGCGCAGATCGTGCCGGTCAGGAACGCGCCGATCGGGCCGCCGCCGCTCAAACCGAGCTGGAACAGCGACATCAACCGCGCGCGATGCGTCGCCGGCGCCACGATCTGCACCACCGTGCGGCTCTGGGTCATGGTGATGCCGGCCCCGATGCCCCACACGAAGTTCAGCGCCACGAACACCGGAAACGACGGCAGCAAGGCGAGCGCGACCAGCACGAATGCGCCGACCAGCACCGCAAGGCCGATCAACCGGCCGCGCAACGTGAGCCGTCGCGCAATGCCCGCCAGCGCCATGCTGGCAACGATGGTGGCGGCCCAGAAGGCGAGGTTGGTGTAGGCGAGTTCCGCGGCGCCGCCGCCATAGTGGTCGCGGATGACGAGCGGCAGCACGGCCATGAACGGCCCGACATAGAAGATGCCGACGCCGAAATTGAGCAGCAGCACCGGCCAGATCTGGTCGGACTTCGCCGCTGCCGAGACGCCCTCGCCGACCGAGCGCCAGAAGCCCGGATGCTCGGCCGGCGGATGCGGCGGCGGATCGGGCAGCCGGCGCACGAACAGACAACCCGCCAGAACCAGGGCCGAATGCAGCACGAGCAACGGCACCGCGCCGAAGCGGTCCGCAGTCGAGGCGCAGGCGATGCCGAGGAGCTGGCCGCCGAACTGCAGCGCCGTCGCCAGCGCCACGGCCTTGGGCAGGGCGCCCCTGTCGGCCACGACCGGCAGCAGGGCGTCGCGGGTCGGGATGGCGAAGGCGCCGATCGCACCGGCGGCGATGCCGTAGGCGATCAGCAGCGGATAGCTGAGGCCGCCCGCCCACAGCACCACGGCAAGCGCCAGCGGTGGCGCGGCATAGAGCAGGTGGTAGCGCAGCAGCAGGCGACGCGGGTTGCCGCGGTCGGCGACCAGACCGCCCAGCGGCAGGAACAGCAGCGACGGCGCCATGACGGCGGCCTGGGCCACGCCCACGGCAAAGGCGTCCATGCGCAGCACGACCGCCACCAGCCACGGGAACAGCACCATCTGGATGCCGAGCGGCACGAACCAGGTGGCGAGGCCGGCCAGATAGGCCGGGAAGGGATTGGGCGGGCTCTTGGCTTGATCCAAGGCGATTCCATCTATATCTTGTAGGCAGTTAGTGCCCGTTGCTCATCCGATAGTCAAAGGCGGACGACGACCGTGTCGACGTTCAACCGCATCACCCTGGTGAAGGTCCTCGAGGTCCTGGACAGCAGCCATGCCGAGGAGGCGCTGGCGGCGGCCAAGCTCGCCTCGGCCATGGTCCGCGAGGCAGGCCTCACCTGGGACGAGGTCATCGATGCCGCTGTCCTGCCCAAGGTCGCACCCGCATCTGCCGCAGTTCCGGCGCCCCGCGCCGTCGGGGCGGGACCGTTCGGCTACCGGCGTGAACGGGAGCTTTCGCCCCATGAGCAGTTCTTCATGGTCCTGTTGAGTCCGCGCACGCCCCAGGAGATCAAGCGCAAGCTCCGCACATGGGAAGCCCGCGTGCTTGACGGCGAGATCACGCCGCAGGAAAGCCAGGACCTGCAGTTCATGTACCAGAGCTTCGTCGTGGGCTGACGCCCCGTCATGTACATCGTCGCCCTGATCGTGCTCATGGGCGTCGCGCCGCTCGCCTCGATCGCCGTCGATGCCCTGATCTCGGGAAAGCAGGCCGACTATCTCTTCCTGATCACAAGATGGTTCGTCTTCTGGGCGATCGGCGCCCGACTCTTCGCGGCCGGCGTGAAGCAGACGCTCGATCCCGCGTTCACGGCCGAGACCATTTTCGGGGTGTTCGACAAGTCCAGCCACCGGCTGGTGTCCGAGATCGGCTTCGGGAATCTCGCGATCGGCACGCTCGGACTGCTGACGATCCTGCGAACGGACTGGGTCGTTCCCGCAGCCATCGTCGGCGCGTTGTTTCTCGGCCTGGCCGGACTCAAGCACGCCCTGAACACCATTAGAACCGGCCACGAGAACATCGCCATGATGTCCGACATCGCCGGCGCGACTGTCGTGGGACTCGGCGCGGCCGGACTGCTGTTGCGCTGACGACCGGCCCGCCGGGCGCTCGCGACCGACCGCCTCAGAGTGGCCGCGTCGCGCCGCTGGGCCGTGTGCGGTGCAGGAACTCGCGGCCGACCTTCACGCGCTTCTCGCCGTCGTATTCGACGATATCGGCCGTCGCATAGGTCTCGGACCAGTTGGACGGCAGGAACGAGCCCGAGCCCACCACGTCGATCGGCGCCTTGGCCTCGGCCATGACGCGGCACTTGGCCGGGCCGAAGCCCGACGACGCCACGATCTTCACCTTGTCGAAGCCATTGCGGTCGAGCTCGGCCCGCAGATGGAAGATCGCCGCCGCCGACACGCCGGTGCCGACGAGGTAGCGCAGCTCCTCCTCGCTCCTGTAGCCGCGGATCGATTCCGGGGAAAAACGTTCCAGAACCGCATAGGAAGATGCCGGATCGAGGCCCTCGACATAGCGGCCGCCGGTCGTGTCGAGGCGCAGCGACAGCATCCCCTTGGCTGCCAGCTCCGGGAAGCGCCGGCAGGCCGCGAGCGAATCCGAGATCTCGCGGGCGAAATAGTCGACCAGCACGGTCATCGGCTCGCCCGGGAAGGTCTCGGCGAACATCTCGGCGGCCCGCAGCGTCGAACCGGCATAGCCGATCAGGGCGTGCGGCATGGTGCCGAGCCCGTGGTCGCGGCCGAAGAAATGCGCCGTCGCATGGGTGGCGTTGCCGACGAACCCCACGGCGCCCACCTTGCGCTTGGCGCGCGCCGAGCCGACCGATGCGGCATAGGCCATCATCTCCGCCATCTCCTGGCCGGCGCAGTGGCGCGCATCCATGGCCAGGAAGGCCGATTTCGGCATGTCGGCGCACATCGTCCAGGCGTTGTAGGCGGCCACGCAGGCCGGCCCGAGCTTCTGCAGGAAGATCGTCTCGAGGTCGACGAGATGGAAGAAGGAGCCGGTGATGTACATCATCGGCTCGCCGGCACCGACCCACTTGCCCTCGCCGTAGCGCGTATCGACCTCGACCTTGGCGTTGCGCTCGCGGCCGGTCTCCTCCAGCCAGTCGAGCGCCAGCCGGGGCGCGAACACCACCGGACGTCGCATGAAGATGGCGTAGGTTACCTGGCAGTCGCCGAACTTGCCGATCACCTGCTTCGATCGGTTGAAGTAGTGGTCGGTGTAGCGTTCGATCTCGCCGTTGCTCGGATGCGTCATCGGCCCTCCCCCGGGCGCGCTTGATGATGAGCGCGCAAGATGCGCGCGATCCGGAAGATTCATGATCTTCCGGACCGCGAGCCTCTGGCTCGTCTCATGGTCATGCTCAGACCGCCGGTCGCGCCCTGGCGACCGACAACCGTTCCGCCTTGAGCTGCTCGGCGAGCAGGAAGGCGAGTTCCAGCGCCTGGCTGGCGTTGAGCCGCGGGTCGCACTGCGTCTCGTAGCGTTCGTTGAGGTTGTCGACGGTGATCTCGGTCGAGCCGCCGATGCACTCCGTCACTTCCTGGCCGGTCATCTCGAAGTGCACGCCGCCGGGATGGGTACCCTCGGCGCGATGCACGGCGAAGAATGCCTCGACCTCGCGCAGGATGGAGTCGAAGTGGCGGGTCTTCTTGCCGTTGTTCGCCGTCACCGTGTTGCCGTGCATCGGATCGCACGACCAGACGACCGACCTGCCGGCACGCTTCACCGCGCGCACCAGCGGCGGCAGCTTCTCGGCGACCTTCTCCGCGCCCATGCGCACGATCAGCACGATGCGGCCGGGCTCGTTGGACGGGTTCAGCGCGTCGATCAGGCGAAGCGTGTCCTCGACCGAGAGCGAGGGGCCGCACTTGAAGCCGATCGGGTTGCGCACGCCACGCAGGAACTCGACATGCGCGCCGTCGGGCTGGCGCGTGCGGTCGCCGATCCACAGCATGTGGGCCGAGCAATCGTACCAGTCGCCGGAGGTCGAATCGACGCGGGTCAGCGCCTCCTCGTACGGCAGCAGCAGCGCCTCGTGGCTGGTGAAGAAGTCGGTCTCGGCGATCTGCGGCGTCGTCGCCGAGGTAAGCCCGCAGGCCGCCATGAAATTCAGGGTCTCGTCGAGACGCGCCGCGAGGTCGTGGTAGCGCTCCGACGCCGGCGAGTTGCGCACGAAGTCGAGGTTCCAGCGGTTGACCTCGTGCAGGTCGGCGTAGCCGCCCTGGGCGAAGGCACGCAGCAGGTTCAGCGTCGCCGCCGACTGGTTGTAGGCCTGCACCATGCGCTCGGGATCCGGCATGCGCGCGGCGGCGGTGAACTCGAAGCCGTTGACGTTGTCGCCGCGGTAGGACGGCAGCTCGACGTCGCCGATCTTCTCGACGTTGGACGAGCGCGGCTTGGCGAACTGGCCGGCCATGCGGCCGAGCTTCACGACCGGCACGCCGGCGCCGTAGGTCAGCACCACGGCCATCTGCAAGAGCACGCGGAACGTGTCGCGGATGTTGTTGGCGGTGAAGTCGGCAAAGCTCTCGGCGCAGTCGCCGCCCTGCAGCAGGAAGGCCTCGCCCGCAGCAACCTTGGCCAGCGCCGTCTGGAGCTTGCGCGCCTCGCCGGCGAAGACCAGCGGCGGGTAGCGGCGCAGGCGCGCCTCGGCGCCCGCCAGCGCTGCGGCGTCCGGGTAGACCGGCATCTGCATCGCAGGCTTGCCACGCCAGCTGGTCAACGACCAGTCGGCGGCACTCGAGCTGCGGGACTGCGCTTTCGCGGCTGTCCTGGACGGGCCCTGAATCGCCGTCATCGACTCCTCCTGATCCCGTCGGCCGAAGGGTCCGGCGGGGTGGGTGAAACTATACGTGCTGTGGATAAAAGGCCAGCGGCGTCGGACCGCCTTTGTTCACTCCGCGGCCGCTCTGGTGGGCGCCGGATCGGCCCGCGCGGTACGCATGGTGACGAATTCCTCGCCGGCCGTGGGGTGGATGCCCACGGTGGCATCGAACTGTGCCTTGGTGGCACCGGCCTTCACGGCAACGGCCAGCCCCTGGATAAGCTCGGCCGCGTCGTCGCCCACCATGTGCACGCCGACCACCTTGTCGGTCGCAGCCTCGACGATCAGCTTCATGAAGGTCCGCTGGTGGCGGCCCGTGATGGTCGCCTTCATCGGCCGGAAGGCCGCTGTGTAGACGCGAAGCTCGCCGAGCTGCTGCCGCGCCTGCTCCTCGGTCAGTCCGACACCGGCAAGCTCGGGCTGGCAGAACACGGCCGATGGCACGTCACGATGGTCGGGCTTGCGCGGCTTCTTGCCGAACTCGGTGTCGGCGAAGCAATGGCCCTCCATGATGGCGACCGGCGTGAGGTTGATGCGGTCGGTGACGTCGCCCACCGCCCAGATATTGTCGGCCGTGGTCTTCGACCATTCGTCGACGGCAATGGCTCCGGCCTTGTTCAATTGCACACCGACCTTCTCGAGCCCAATGCCCTGCGTGTTGGGCGCGCGGCCGGTTGCGTACATCACGCAATCCGTCTCGAACATGCCGCCCGCCGGCGTATGGATCTCGTAAGGCCCGTTCTCGCCCTTCTTCACGATGCGGGCGATCTGCGTCTCGGTGCGCAGCTTGATGCCGCTCTCCTTCAGCGAATCGTGCACGAAGGTCCGACATTCCTCATCGAAGCCGCGCAGCACGCGGTCGCGCCGCAGCACGAGGTCGACCTTGGCACCCAGCCCGTTGAAGATGCCGGCGAACTCGACGGCGATATAGCCCGCGCCGACGATGGCGATGCGCCTGGGCAACTCGGGCAGATGGAACGCCTCGTTCGAGGTTATCGCATGCTCGGCGCCCGGGATCGGCGGGATCACCGGATGGCCGCCGGTCGCCACCAGGAATTTCCCGGCGGTGATCGTCTGCTCACCCACCATGATCGTATGGCGGTCCATGACGCGGCCGCGGCCCATGTGCAGCTTCACCCCGGCGCCATCGAGCAGGCGCAGGTAGACCCCGTTGAGGCGATCGACTTCCTTGCCCACGTTGTCGCGCAGCGTCGCCCAGGAATGGCTGGGCGCCTGTACCGTCCAACCGAATGCGGCGGCATCCTCGAACTCGTGCGCGAACTTGGAGCCGTAGACCAGGAGCTTCTTCGGGACGCAGCCCCTGATCACGCAGGTCCCGCCGACCCGAAAGTCCTCGCAGATGCCGACACGCGCGCCGTGGCCGGCAGCAATGCGCGAGGCACGCACGCCGCCCGAGCCGGCGCCGATGACGAAGAGATCGTAGTCGTAGGCCATGGGATTTCCCTGAGGAGAACAAAACCTCAACGCGGCCACATTTAGGTCGCGGCGCAGACTATATCGGGGCCTACACGGCGCGGTAAGGAGACAAACGCGTGTGTTTCATGTCTCCGATACAACCATAGGATATGCCCGATGCCGAAACTTGTTCAGCTTGTCGCCGCGTTCCTGACGCTCTCCTTGCCTGCTCTCGCGGCTCCCGGCAACCAGGCACCGCCCCCTTCAGAACCGATCAAGGCCGACCCAACAAAGCCCGAGCGGGCCAAGCCGGCGCGACCCGACCGCGGGGTGATGCGCTACGACGCCGACAAGGACGGCGTCGTCACGATCGAGGAATGGCGGGCCGGCCAGCAGGCGCGCTTCAAGCGGCTCGATGCCAACGGCGACGGCAAGCTCACTCAGGACGAGCTGTTTGCCCGGACGCCGGCGATCGGCAACAGCGTGCTGCCGTCCGACCGCCAGGCCGGCCGGCAGTCGGCCTACTTCCAGCGCCTCGACACCGACAAGGATGGCGTCGTGACGCTCGCGGAGTTCATGGCTCAGGGCGAGCGCAACTTTGCGCGCTGCGATCTCGACGGGAACGGCCGGATCGACAGCGCCGAATGTCGCCAGGCGCTGCAGCGCAAGCCGGGCACGCGATAGCGCCCACGAAAAAGGCCGCCGGGTGTCCGGCGGCCCTTCCCTTCGGCATGTGTCGCGTTCAGGTGCTCTCGGCCGACATGATGTTGCCGAACAGGTTCCAGGTCTCGCCCTTGAAAGTGGCGAGCTGGACGGACTGCACCGGATAGAAGTCGGTCGGGCTGGTGTTGATGGTGATGCCCGGCAGCAGGAGCGGCACGCGCAGCTTCTGGTGGTTGGCCGCCTGGCGCATGAGGTTCTCGCGCGTCAGGTTGTCGCCGCACTTCTTCAGGGTCTGCTCCATCAGGTACGACACGGCATAGGCGTAGATGTAGCTGCCGTCGGCCTTGTTGGCGCCAGGCATGTACTTGTCCATCCAGGCGCTCCAGGTCTTCATGTCGGCGTTGTCGGCCCACTGCTTGTCGGTGGGATCCATGAGGTACAGCGCCGTGATGATACCCTGGCTGTTCTCGAGGCCGGCCGGCTTCAACGTCGAAGCGACCGAGGACGAGACATTGTTGAGGTAGTGCACGGGCTTCCACCCCAGATCGGCCGCCTTGCGGATCGCCTGCGCGGCGAACTTGGGGATCGAGATGTTGAAGAAGACGTTGGCGCCCGAATCCTTGAGCTGGATGATCTGGGAATCGACCGTCGGGTCGGTCGTCTCATAGGTCACGTGCTTGACGACCTTGTTGCCGTCCTTGCCGAGACCATCCTTGAAGCCTTCCCAGTAGTCCTTGCCGTAGTCGTCGTTCTGCATCAGCACGCCGATCTTGGCGTCCTTGACGTTGGCCAGGATGTGCTTGGCGTAGATGACGGCTTCGGTGTGGTAGTCGGGCTGGAAGCCCATCGTCCACGGGAACTCCTTGGGCTTGCCCCACTTCGAGGCGCCGGTCGCGACGAAGAGCTGCGGCACCTTTTTCTGGTTCATGTACTTGTGGATCGCCGTGTTGGTCGGCGTGCCCAGCGTCTGGAACATCGCCAGCACTTTTTCCTGCTCGACGAGCTGACGGACCAGTTCGACGGTCTTGGGCGGCGAGTAGCCGTCGTCGCGGGTGACGAAGTTGATCTTGCGGCCGTTGACGCCGCCGCGGTCGTTGACGCTCTTCCAGTACGCTTCGATGCACTTGCCGATGACGCCGTACGACGATGCCGGGCCACTATAGGGATTGGTGTTGCCGATCTTGATCTCGGTGTCGGTCGCACCGTCGGAATACTTCTTCTGCGCGAACGCTACGCCGGACGCCGACAAAACAGCGGCGGTCGATGCCCCGCCTAAAAAGGTACGCCTGTTGGTCTTCAACGTTGCCTCCCTGGTAAAAACGTTTGCTCCCTGGACTTATCGTTATGCAAAGCAGCGTTGCGCGAAACAGGCGGCATGAAAAGGAAAAACCTCACCCGGCACTATAAACCTTTTCAATGCTGCACCGCGGAAATGCCCAAGAAAAAGGCCGCCGGGATCGCCGGCGGCCTTCCTCGATCGCTATGAAGCCGGGCTTCAGGAGCCTTCGGCCGACATGATGTCGCCGAACGGTTCCCAGGTCTGGCCCTGGAACCTGGCGAGCTTCACCGACTGGATCGGATAGTAGTCGGTCGGGCTGGTGTTGATCGTGATGCCCGGGATCGCCATCGGCAGCTTGTACTTCTGGAAATTGGCCGCCTGGCGCATGACGTTCTCGCGCGTCAGCTCGTCGCCGCACTTCTTCAGCGTCTCGTGCATGAGATTGGCGACGGCGTAGCCATAGACATGGTTGGCGTCGGCCTTGTTGGCGCCCGGCATCCACTTGTCCATCCAGGCGACCCAGGCCTTGAAGTCGGCGGTGTTTTCCCACTGCTTATCGGTGGGGTCCATGAGGTACTGCGCCGTGACGATGCCCTGGCTGTTCTCGAAGCCTGCCGGCTTCATCACCGAACCGACCGAGGCGGACACGTTGTTGAGGTACTGCGCCGGCTTCCAGCCGAGATCGGCTGCCTTGCGGATCGCCTGGGCGGCGGCCTTGGGCGTTGCGATGTTGAAGAAGACGTTGGCGCCGGAGTCCTTGAGCTGGATCACCTGGCTGTCGACCGTCGGATCCGTGACCTCGAAGGTCACGTGCTTGACGATCTTGCCGGTCTCCTTGCCAAGGCCCGCCTTGAAGCCCTCGAAGTAGTCCTTGCCGTAATCGTCGTTCTGCATCAGCACGCCGATCCTGGCGTCCTTGACGTTGGCCAGGGCGTGCTTGGCGTAGATGACCCCCTCGGTGTGGTAGTCGGGCTGGAACCCCATCGTCCACGGGAACTCCTTGGGCTTGCCCCACTTCGACGCGCCGGTGGCGACGTAAAGCATCGGCACCTTCTTCTGGTTCATGTAGCGATGGATCGCCGTGTTGGTCGGCGTGCCCAGCGTGTTGAAGGTGCACAGCACCTTCTCCTGCTCGACGAGCTGGCGGACCAGCTCCACCATCTTGGGCGGCGAGTAGCCGTCGTCGAGGGTGATGAACTTGATCTTGCGGCCCTTGATGCCGCCGGCGTCGTTCACGCTCTTCCAGTATGCCTCGATCGTCTTGCCGATCTGGCCGTAGGACGATGCCGGGCCGCTGTACGGGCCGGTATGACCGAGCTTGATCTCGGTGTCGCTCGCTCCGTCCGAGTACTTCTTCTGCGCGAACGCTGCCGTTGAACCGGAAAGCAACGCCAACGCGGACGCACCACCAACAAAACCACGCCTACTCGTAATCACGCCTTAGTCCTCCCTGACTGAAAGAATGGTCGATGTTCTCCCGGATTCCGGCCAAAAAGAAGGCCGCCCGCGGGCGGCCTTCCGCACTACGGTCGGCCAGTCAGCCGCGTGCCGCCCTGAGCTTGCGCCAGGCGATGTAGATGCCGCCGGCAATGCCCATCGGCATCAGATAGATGATGGCGATCAGCAGCACGCCGAATACCGTGTAGGCCGACAGGTCGAACTGCAGCCCGAGATCGTTCTTCACGAACTGCGTGAGGGCCTGGGCCGAGTTGTCGACCAGCACATAGAAGATGCCGCCAATCACCGAGCCGGTCAGCGAACCGATGCCGCCCACGACGAGGCCGATCAGGAACTTGATCGACAGGAAGATGTTGAAGCTGTCGGGCGCCACGAAGGCGATGGCCGATGCGGAAAGCGCGCCGGCGATGCCGGTATAGGCGGCGCTGATGCCGAAGGTGACCGTCTTGTAGAGGGCGGTGTCGATGCCCATCGTGTCGGCCGCCATGTACTGGTCGCGGATCGCCATCATGGCGCGGCCGCTGCGGCTGTTGAGCATGTTTGCCGCCGCCCAGAACAGGACGATCATGATGACGAGGCAGAAATAGTAGAGCCACTGGTCTTCGCTGAGCGGCAGCCCGAACGGCACCTCGGGCTTCAGCAGCACGATCCCCTGCACGCCGCCGGTCAGACCTTCGAGCCACTTGTATTTCAGGATCTGCGGCACGGCGAGCGCCAGCGCAAAGGTGGCGAGCGCGAGATAGTGGCCCTCGAGCTTGAGCGCCGGCAGGCCGAACAGGTAGCCGACGATGAAGCAGACGATGGCCGCGGCCGGGATCGTCGCCCAATAGGGCACGTTGAGGTGGTCCATCAGGACCGCGGCAGTGTAGGCGCCGACCGCATAGAAGGCGCCGTGGCCCAGCGAGAACTGGCCGTTGAAGCCGGTGAGCAGGTTGAGCCCCAGCACGGCGATCGAGGCGATGATCATCGTGCTGACGAGGAACAGCCGATAGTCGGAGATCGCGTCGGGAAAGATCGGCTTCAGCAGCGGGACGACCAACGCAAGGACGATCAGGCCGATGACCCACTTCTTGGAGGACGCGGCCATGTCAGACCCTCTTCACGACGACGCGGCCGAACAGGCCCGCCGGCCTGACCGTCAGCACGAAGATCACGATGATCAGCGCCACCGTGAGCTTTTCGCCGTTGCCGATGATGTAGATGCCGGTCGCCGTCTCCATCTGGTTGCCGGCGAAGGCCACCATGTTCTCCAGGATGCCGACGATGAAGCCGCCCGCCACCGCGCCGGCCGGGTTGGAGATGCCCCCGACCAGGGCGCTGGCGAAGGCGTAGAGCAGGATGCCGCCCATCATGTTGGGGTCGAGATAGACGATGTGGGCGACCATGATGCCGGCCACCGCGCCGATCGAGGCGGCGAGCCCCCAGCCCAGCGCCAGCATCCAGTCGACGCGAACGCCGACCAGCCGCGCCATCTGCGGGTTCTGCGCCGCCGCGCGCATGGCGAGCCCCAACGGCGTATAGCGGAAGAACACGTACAGCAGGCCGAGCACGATCAGGGTCACGAGGACGACGCCCAACTGGTGCGGTCCGATGACGCCCGCGATCCCGAAGCTCGACTTGGGGAACGGCGTGGGGAACTCCTTGATCAGGTAGCTCCAGAAGGCGCCGGCCATCGAGTTGAAGATCGCCAGCAGTCCGATGAACACCACGATGATGGAGAGCACCGGCGCATTGTGCAGCGGTCTCAGGATCAATCTCTCGATCAGCACACCCATCACGAACGACAGGGCGACCGCGACGATGAAGGCGAGCCAGAAGCTCAGCCCCCACGTCATGAGCTGCCAGCTGATGTAGGTCGAGAACATCGCCATCTCGCCCTGGGCGAAATTGATGTGGTCGGTCGACACGTAGATCATCACCAATGCCAGGGCGACGCAGGCATAGATGGCGCCGTTGGCGAGGCCCGAAGCGATCTGCTGGAGGAACTGTTCCATATTCTGCGCCTCAGTAGCCGAGGTAGGACTTGCGGACGTTCTCGTCGTTCTTCACGACCTCGGACGGCCCCGACATGACAACCTTGCCCGTTTCCAGCACGTAGGCGTGCGTGGCGAGGTCGAGTGCGAGCGCAGCATTCTGCTCGACCAGCAGCATGCTCACTTTCTCCTCCTCGTTGATGCGCCGCATGATGCGGAAGATCTCCTGCACGATCAGCGGCGCCAGGCCGAACGACGGCTCATCGAGCAGCATGAGGCGTGGCTTCAGCATCAGCGCGCGGGCGATCGCCAGCATCTGCTGCTCGCCGCCCGACAACGTACCCGCCTGCTGCTGGATGCGCTCCTTGAGGCGCGGAAAATAGCCGAACACGCGTTCCAGGTCGGCCTCGACCGCCGCCTTGTCCTTGCGGGTGTAGGCGGCGATCCGCAGGTTCTCGTCGACGGTCAGCGTCGTGAATGTGCCGCGGCCCTCAGGCACGTGGGCGATCCTGAGTCGCACGATCTCCTCGGTCGCCATACCGCGGATATCCCGGCCCTCGAACCGCACGGCGCCTTCGGTCCGCACCATGTTGCAGATCGCCCGCAACGTCGTCGTCTTGCCGGCACCGTTGGCGCCCAGCAGTGTCGTGATGCCGCCTGGCGGGATCTCGAAGCCGACGTCGTAGAGCGACTGGGTCTGGCCGTAGAACGCCCTGAGCCCCTTCACTTCAAGCAGCGCGGCCATCACGCGGTCCCCAGGTAGGCACGAATCACTTCCGGATCGCGCTGCACTTCCGCCGGCGTGCCGTCGGCGATCTTCTTGCCGAAGTCTATGGCCACGACCTTGTCGGACACCGACATGACCAGGCTCATGTGATGCTCGACCAGCAGCACGGTGACGTTCTGCACGTCGCGCACGCGCTTGATCTGGCCCTTCAGGGTCTCGATCTCGTCATGGTTCAGGCCCGCGGCCGGCTCGTCGAGCAGCAGCAGCTTGGGGCTCGATGCCAGGGCACGGGCAAGCTCGACGCGCTTGCGGATCGGGAACGGCAGCGGCCCTGCCATGGCATGCGTGAAGGGAACGAGGTCCATGAAGGCGATCAGTTCCTCGGCGCGGCGCGTGATGCGCTCTTCCTCGCCCTTGACCTTGGGCAGCCTGAGCGCGTTCTCGAAGAAGCTGGTGGAGCTCACGCTGTGGCACCCGACCTTGACGTTGTCGAGAACCGACATGCGGTCGAAAAGCGCCACGTTCTGGAAAGTACGCCCGATGCCGATATGGGGGATGTCGTGGCGCGGCCGGTTCAGGATCGTCTTGCCCTCGAAGAGCACGTCGCCGCCGTTGGGCGTGTAGAGCCGGCTCAGGCAATTGAAGAGGGTCGTCTTGCCGGCGCCGTTGGGGCCGATCAGCCCGGCGATCTGGCCGGAGAAGACGTCAAAGGTCACGCCGTCGAGGGCCACGATGCCGCCGAAACGGACGGATACGTCGCGCACGCTGAGGAGCGGCGAGCCGCGGGATAAAGACGGTTCTGCCATGTTCGATTCTGGTCCCGTCAGCCGATATATTGCACACATCGGCTTGGCGAAATTACTCTTGCCTCCCAACCACTTGCGACCCTTCTTCGGAATCGTCTTATGAATCACGATGGCCTAATCGGAAAGCTGGCGCAACTCAAATGCCGTCCGCGCCATGCTTTGGGCGCGATTGCGCCGCAGGATGATGTCGCCTTGCGGACATTGACATGCCGCTCATTGCAACCGATACGAAAACTCCCCTCCAAAGCGGGCCTACCGCCGATGCATCGCTGCCAAAATCCGATCCTGTTCCTCACCGCCGTCTGCCTGGCCTTCCCGGCCGTCGCGCAGACCCCGCCCACCCAGGGTTGGCCTCAGAGTCGCCCGCCGACACAGGCCGCGCCGCCCGCGCAGGCCACTCCGCCTGGCCAGCCGGCGAAGCCTGCCGCACCCGCCCAGGCGGCAAAGCCGCCGGCGGCGGAGCAGCAGGGCACGCCGCCGCCGGTGCCGCTGCCGCAGTGGTTTGTCGAAATCGACGTCAACAAGAAAGGCGAGGTCACGCGCGCCGAGTTCCTCAAGTACCGCATGAAGTCTTTCGAGGAACTCGACACCAACAAGGACGGCAAGCTGACTGTCGAGGAATTCCTCAAGGTCACCGAACCGCCGATCACGCCCGACGCGCCCAACCTGCCGCCGCTCGACGAGCGTCGCGCCCGGGCACGCGCCGAGTTCCAGAACCTCGACACCAACCGCAACGGCTTCGTCGAGCGTCCCGAGGCCGAAGCCATCGTCCATTCGGAGTTCAACAACTACGACACGGATCGCGACAACAAGGCGACGGAGCCCGAAGTTCGCCTCGTCATCCAGCGCTCAATGCAGCGCGAGGCCGCGGCGCGCCAGGAGGCCGAGGTACGCCGCCGCCAGGGCTTGATGACGCTCAACGAATTCATCGATATGAATCTGCGGCAGGCCGACCAGCTCGACAAGAACAACGACGGCAAGGTCAGCAGCCAGGAGTATCTGGCGCTCGCCGGACCGGCCGACGGCCCGCAGGCCAAGGGCCTGCTGCCGTTCGAGATTCGCAAGCAGATCGCGCTCCGTAAATTCGGCGAGATCGACACCAACAAGGACGGCCAGGCCGACCGCGTCGAGCTGACCGCCCATGCGCTGAAGCAGTTCCTCCAGATGGATCTCAACAAGGACCGCTTCATCAACGAGGAGGAATTCAAGAAGGCGCAGGAAGCCGAGGCCGCCAAGGTCCGGGCACTCATCCAGACCCTGCAGCCGGCCCAGCCCGCCCAGCCGCGACCGGCGCAGCCGCAGCCGCGTGGGGGCCAGCCGGCGCCGCAGCCCGCCCCGCAGGGCCTCGCGCCCGGTTTGCCGCAGGGCACGCGCTAAGGTTCTGCAAGTCCGAAAAGGGAAAGGCGGGGCAGATGCCCCGCCTTTTCCGTTGGGGCCTACTCGACGGTGACACTCTTCGCGAGATTGCGCGGCTGGTCGACGTCGGTGCCCTTGGCCACCGCCGTGTAATAGGCGAGGAGCTGCACCGGAATTGTGTAGAGGATCGGCGCCACGACGGGATCGACGGTCGGCAGCGCGATCGCCGCCGCGGCCTGGCCGCCCAGCCGCGCGACGCCCGCAGCATCGCTCAACAGCACCAGCTTGCCGCCGCGCGCCTTCGCCTGCTCGAAGTTGGAGGCCGTCTTGTCGAACACCTGGTCGGTCGGCGCCACGACCACGACCGGCACAGTCTCGTCGATCAGCGCGATCGGCCCGTGTTTCATTTCGCCCGCGGCATAGCCCTCGGCGTGGATGTAGGAGACCTCCTTGAGCTTCAACGCCCCTTCGAGCGCGATCGGAAAGGACGAGCCGCGGCCGAGATAGAGGACGTCGCGCGCCTCGGCGAGCACCGTCTCCGCCACGCGCCGGTAGTCGTCTTCCTTGTTCAATGCCTCGTTGACCTGCGCCGGCAGTTCGATCAAGGCGAGGGCGAGCCGCGCTTCGGTTTCGGCCGTCAGCGTGCCGCGCGCCCGGCCGGCGGCGATCGCAAGACCGAGCAGGACGGTGAGCTGCGTCGTCGTGGCCTTGGTCGAGGCGACGCTGATCTCGGGCCCGGCGAGGGTCGGCAGGACGACCTGCGATTCGCGCGCGATCGCGCTCTCGGGCACGTTGACCACAGAAAGGATCGTCTGCTTCTCCGCCTTGGCGTAGCGGATGGCCGCCAGCGTATCCACGGTCTCGCCCGACTGGGAGACGGCGATGCACAGGCCGCCCTTGGGCAGCGGCGGCTCGCGATAGCGCAGCTCCGACGCGACCTCGACCTCGACCGGCAGTCTGGCCAGCCCCTCGAACCAGTACTTGGCCACCATGCAGGCGTAGAAGGCCGTGCCGCAGGCCGTCATGGTGATGCGACTCACCTTGCTCCAGTCGAACGGCAGCGCCGGCATGGTCACTGTGCGCGTCGCGGGGTCCAGGTAGGTCTGCAGCGTGTCGCCGATCACCGCCGGCTGCTCGTGGATCTCCTTCAGCATGAAGTGGCGGTGGTTGCCCTTGCCGATCATCGCGCCGCTGATGCCGCTCTGGCGGATCTCGCGTTTCACTTCCCGGCTGCCCTGGTAGACCGTGCAGCCGTCGGCGCGCAGCACCACCCAGTCGTCGTCCTCGAGGTAGCTCACCTGCCGGGTGAACGGCGCCAGCGCCAGCGCGTCGGTGCCGACATACATCTCGCCGTTGCCGTAGCCGATGGCGAGCGAGCTGCCGCGGCGGGCGCCCATCAGGATGTCGTGGCGGCCGCTGAACAGGACGGCCAGCGCGAAGGCGCCGCGCAGGCGCTCCATCGCCTTGCCCATCGCCTGTTCCGGCGACATCTGCTTCTCGAGGTAGGAGGTCAGAAGCTGCGCCACGACCTCGGTGTCTGTGTCGCTCTCGAACCGTCGGCCTTTCGCCGCCAGCTCGTCTTTCAGCTCTTGGAAGTTCTCGATGATGCCGTTGTGCACGACCGCCACGCGTTCCGTGGCGATCGGGTGGGCGTTGCGCTCCGAGGGCTTGCCGTGCGTGGCCCAGCGCGTGTGGCCGATGCCGATGATGCCGGGCAGCGGCTCCCTGGCGAGCCGCACCTCGAGGTTGACCAGCTTGCCTTCGGCACGGCGGCGCTCGATGTGGCCGTTCACCAGGGTGGCGACGCCGGCCGAATCGTAGCCGCGATATTCGAGCCGCTTCAGCGCGTCGACCAGCAGGGGCGTGACGGGCGCTTTGCCGATGATGCCGATGATGCCGCACATGGAGGTGTCTCGAGCGAGGGGGGCTACTTCTTCGTTGCCCGCCCAGCCTTGGCCAATCGGACGGCGGCTGCGCGGGCCTTCAGTTTCGCACGAAGCGGCGCCGCCCGCCCCTTCTTTATGATCTGGCGGGCCCGGCCGAAGGCCACGGCGCCGGCCGGCACGTCCTCCGTGACGACGCTGCCCGCCGTCACGTTGGCCCCCCTGCCGACCTTGACCGGCGCCACGAGGGAGCTGTTGGAGCCGATGAACACGTCGTCGGCGATCACCGTCCGCCACTTGCCGAAACCGTCGTAGTTCACGGCGATCGTGCCGGCGCCGATGTTGCTCTTCGCCCCGATGTCGGCGTCGCCGAGATAGGCGAGATGGTTGGCCTTGGCGCCGCGGCCGATGCGGGTCGCCTTCAGTTCGACGAAGTTGCCGATGTGGACGTCGTCGCCGACCTCGGAACCGGGTCGAATCCGGGCGAACGGACCGATGATGGCACCCCGGCCAATGCGGGCGCCCTCGATGTCGCAGAACGCCCGGATCTCGGCGCCGGTCGCGACGCTGACGCCTGGACCGAAACGCACGTTCGGTCCGACGGTGACGTCGGCAGCGAGCTTCGTATCGGCCGACAGCCACACCGTCTCCGGGTCGGTCATGGTCACGCCGCCGGCCATCGCAGCCGTTCGCAGCCGTTGCTGCAGGGCGCGTTCCGCCGCCGCCAGCTCGGCGCGCGAGTTGATGCCCTGGAACTCTGCCTCCTCGCCCTCGACGGCAATCGCCTTGTGGCCGGCGGCACGCGCTATGGCGACCGCATCGGTGAGATAGAATTCACGTTTCACGTTGTCGTTGCGGATGGCACCCAGCAGCGGGCCGATGAGCCTTCCGTCGAGGCACATGACGCCGGAATTGCAGAACCCGACGGTCTTCTCGATGACGTCGGCATCCCGGCTCTCGACGATCTTCTCCAGGACGCCGCGGTTGACGATCAGCCGGCCGTAGGGCGCCGGATCCCTGGCGACGAAGCCCAGCACGCCGACGGCCGCCTTTTCCCGGGCGCAGGCCGCGACCAGCCGCTTCAGCGTTTCCGACGTGACGAGCGGCGCATCGCCGAACACGACCAGCACCGGGCCGGTGTGGCCCTTCAGGGCGCCGAGGGCGGACTTGGCGGCGTGGCCGGTGCCGAGGGCCTTCGCCTGCACGACGGTCCGGTGCGGAGCGAAGGCCTGGGCGACATCCCCGGCGTCCGGCGCGATCACACCGACGATCCGGGCCGGCTTCAGCGCCTCGGCATTGGCCAGCACATGCCGCACCATCGACCGGTTGGCCAGCGGATGCAGGACCTTCGGCACGGTCGATTTCATGCGCGTACCGGCACCGGCTGCCAGCACGACCACCGCGATGGGCGACTTCATGCACGTCCGATGCCATGCGGCTGGCGTCCGGGCAAGACAGATGTGCTAGAGAACGGTGCATGCACCCCACCGCCGACAGGCTGATCGCCACCCGTTTCGACACCGTCGTCTACGATCTCGACGGCACCCTGATCGACAGCGCCCGGGACATGCAGCTGGCCGTCAGCAACGTGCTGGCCGACCACGGCCTGCCGCCCGTCACGGAGGACGATGTCCGGATCTTCATGGGCCAGGGCAGCAAGGTCACGATGGGCAAGGCCTTCGCCAAGCACGGCAGGATGCTCGACGACGGCGCCCTGAGCGCGGTGACCCGCGAGTTCGTGCGCTACTACGAGGCCGATCCGGTGAGCAACACCACAGCCTTCGCCGGCGTGGCCGAGGTGGTCGCCCGCTTCGCCCGGATGGGGCTGCGTCAGGGCGTCTGCACCAACAAGTTCGAGAAGCCCTCGCGCATGATCCTCGAGCACCTGAACCTGATGCCGCCGATCAGCGACGTGGCGGGCGCCGACAGCTTTCCCGTGCGCAAGCCCGACCCGCGCCACATCCTGATGCTGATCGATCGCATGGGCGGCGATCCCGCGCGCGCCGTCATGATCGGCGATTCGACGCACGATGCCGAGGCCGCCCGCGGCGCCGGCATTCCCGCGGTGCTGGTGAGCTGGGGCTATACGGCAAGGCCCGCCAGTGAACTCGGCGCCGATGCCGTGATCGATCGGTTCGACGCACTGCCCCAGGCGCTCGAAAGGCTCGCCGCGGCAGCCCGTTGACGGCCCCGCGCCGAGGCCCTATACGCGCCCCTTCCGGGCGCTTAGCTCAGCGGGAGAGCACACCCTTCACACGGGTGGGGTCGTAGGTTCAATCCCTACAGCGCCCACCATCTACCCTCCGGAACCGCCAGCAGGTCAGATCTGTCGGAGATAGACCCAGGCGAGTACACCCGACGCGGTCTTCGCCACTGAACGACGGTAGTTGGGCGGTTCGTACGCATCGGCCGCCGCGAAATCGGCGTCCGTCACCCCGAACACCATCCCGTCGACCCGCTCGTCCGCCATGTCCGAGGGCTGCACGAAAGGCTCTCGACGATAGCCGACCAAAGCGTCCGGCTTGCCGGACAGCCGGTGGCCGAAGACTCGCTCCTGAACCGCCTCCTCCTGGAAGTCGCCACAGGCAAACAGAAACTGCTCGGCGCCGCTCATCTAGACGGCTCCCAGTCCCATCCCGCCGTCGACCCGCAGGATCTCGCCGGTCACGAATCCCGCTTCGTCGGAGGCGAGGAACAGGGCCGCGTAGGCGGTGTCCCAGCCCGTCCCCATCTTGCCCCTGAGCGGCACGCGCGCATTGCGCTCGGCGCGAACATCGGCCGTGCTGCGCCCCGTCGCCTGCGCGATTCCCGTCACCGCCATCGGCGTGTCCATGAAGCCCATCATGATGGCGTTGGCCCTGATGCCGTGACGCGCGTTGGACTGCGCCACGCTCGTGGTCAGCCGGTTCACCGCCGCCTTCGAGACCTCGTAGGCCATCTGCGTCGCGCCGCTCAGCGCGGCGAGCGAGGAGATGTTCACGATCGCGCCGCCGCCCTGCTCGCGCATCGCCGGGATCGCTTCCTTGATGGTGAGCCACATGCCCTTGAGGTTCACCGACATGATGCGGTCGAAGGCCTTCTCCTCGAGCCGATGCGCCGGCGCGTCGCCGCCACCGCCGATGCCCACGTTGTTGATCAGGATGTCGATCCGTCCGTGACGGGCGCGCGCCTCCGCGACGATACGGGCGCAATCCGCGGCGGCGGTGATGTCGGCGGCCAGCCACGATGCTGCGCCCTTCTCGTCGGCAGCGATGATCCCGACCGTTTCCTCGGCGCGATCGCCGTGCCTGTCCACGCAAAGCACGGTGGCACCTTCCCGGGCCAGGAGCTGCGCGATCGCACGCCCGTTGCCGACGGTCTCGCCGGGTGTCTGGCCGGCGCCCACGACGACGGCCACCTTTCCTTCAACGCGTCTCGCCATGTCAATTTCCTTCAGGGTCGCGACCAGACTGCTTATACAGGCGTCATGACCAGCGCGCTCTCCCTTCGTCCCGGCGATCGTCTGCCCGACTTCGTGCTACCGGGCCTCGACGGCAAGCTCCGGAAGTTCATCTGGTCGTTCAACGGCGATCCCGTGGCCCTCCTGGCTGTCGCCGATCTTTCCGCGATCGACGCCGAGCCTTTCGCCGCCCTGCGCGCGGCCTGTGCGGCTGCCTCGACGACGCTGGTCGTGATCGCCGCCGGCGAGCCCAAGGCCGCGGCGGCGCAGTGGAACAAGCTCGGTGCCGAGGCCGAATCGCCGCTGCTGCTGCTCGACGGCAAGGCGCAGTTCCTCCCTGCGCTCCTCGCGCCGGGCGGCGCGGTCGGCTTCGGCCAGGGGATGGGCCCGCGGCAGCGCGCCATCGTGCTCGATCCCAACCAGCGCGTCGCCGCAACCTTCGACACCCGCGTGCTCGCCGCGACGGCCGAAGGCGTCGGCGCGCTGGCTGCCTCGGTGCGGGCCGACGCCGGAGCTGGCCTGCTGTTGAACACGGCGATGGCGCCGGTCCTCGTCCTGCCGCGCGTCTTCGAGCCCGATTTCTGCACCCAGCTCATCCGGCTGTGGGGCAAGAGCGACCACAGGGACAGTGGCGTCTCGAGCCGCTACGGCAACGTCGACATGGCGAAGCTGAAGCGCACCGAGGACTACATGATCGTCGAGCCGATGATGCAGAAGGCGGTGTCCGACCGCCTCGCCTATCGCATCGGGCCCGAGCTCACCAAGGTCTTCGCCTTCGACCGCCAATTCACCTTCGACGCCCACGTCGTGCTGTCGTACAGCGCCAAGGGCGAACACTTCTTCGCCGCGCATCGCGACAACGGCGCGCCGTCCACCGCCGATCGCGCCTTCGCGGTGTCGCTCAACCTCAACGACGATTTCGAGGGCGGCGAGCTGGTGTTCCCGGAATATGCCGGCGTGCGCGTCAGCCCGCCGGCCGGCGCGGCGGCGGTCTTCTCCTGCTCGCTACTGCACAAAGTGGGGCCGGTCACGCGCGGCCGGCGCTACGCGCTGACGACCTTCTTCCGCCAGAAAAAAACTTAGGCCGCCGGCAGCCAGCTCTTCTTTTCGCCGGCGTAGGCCGCGCCCGGATTGCCGTGCACCGTGGTGCGCCACATCAGGCGTCCTTCCGCCGTACCGTCGAACCAGGTCGCGGCGTGGATCAGGCAGCGATTGTCCCAGACCAGCAGATCGCCCTCGGTCCATTCGTGGGCGTAACAGAAGCGCCGCTCCGTCAGGAACGACATGATCTCGTCGAGAAGCTCGGCGCCCGCCCCGTGCGGCCCCTTCTCCATGCCGACGAACGGGCCCTCCAACCAGTCCATCTGGCCCCATTCGCAGAGATAGAGCGCCTTCTCGCCCGTCACCGGATGCGTGCGCACGACGGGCTGGCGCTGCGAGCGCTCATGGGCCGCGAAGGCGCGCGGCGTGCGGCCCGAAAGCGCCGCCTCGCGCGAGCGGCCGCTGCCCGGCTGGGCGTGCAGGCCTTCGAGCGTGTCCACCTTGGCCCTGAGCGATGCGGGCAATGCTGCGTAGGCCAGAATGCCGTTGGCGAACAGCGTCTGGCCGGTGTCGCGGCGCGACGGCGTCACGGCATAGAACAGCGAGATGTCGGGCGGCGGGCGGCGATAGCTCTGGTCGGTGTGCCAACCCTTCTGCTGGGGATACTGGACCGGGATCAACCCGTCGGCCGCCAGCGGCGGCTCCGGCCGCTTCGGCGGCATCTTGCTCACCGGCGGCATGTTGGAGACCAGCAGGATCTCCGGCACCTCGGTGTGCACCGAGGAGAGGTTGGTGAGCGTGTGGCGATAGTCCTCGACCTCCGGGCCGAATACGCGACTCAACCGGATGAGCAGGTCGGGATCGTCGGCGATCGCGTTCAAGCCCCGGATCAGCAACAGCCCCTTGGCCTCCGCGAGTGCCTTCGGCAAGGCATCGGGATCGCGCTCGGCGGCGGCGACCAGCTCGGGCGCGCCGTCCTCGAACGCCACGGTCGCGCCGAACGACGCGCCGGGCAGCGGTCGTTCGAAGCGGAAGCTCATGCCCGCGCCCCCGCGTAGGGATCGTTGACGCCGTCGAGCGGCCAGATCGGCCGGCGGAGCTTGGTGAACTTCAGCCGCGAGATGTCCGGCGAGCAGATGCCACCGGAATCGACCAGCACGATCTCGCGCGCGATCGGCGCGTAGGCGGCGCGAAAATGCTGCACGCTCTTCACCACCACGACGCTCTTGGTGCGCGGATCGATGCCCTGGCTCAGGAACACCTGCAGGTCGATGGTCTGGATGCGGTTGGAGATCGTGACCACGTCGATGCCGCCGATGCGCAACACCGCCGTCGGGCCCATCGAGGTCTCGACGCCGGCGTTCATCGGGCCGTCGTTCCGGAAGCTGCCGTCGGACAGCATCTTCACGACCGCCTTGGCCCTCACCGGCCCACCCATCGAGGGGTCGGTGTGGCCGCCCAGCACGACGTCGATCTCCGCCCCGACGCCCGCCTTCATGGCCTGCTGCACCGTGCCGGGATCGAAGATCGTGCCGAACGCCACGTTCTCGACCTTGGCATCAAGCAGCGCCTGCAACACCGGCGTCGTGTCGTTGTAGCCGCCGCCGCCCGGATTGTCGGTGCCATCGGCCACGACCAGCGGGCCGGACTTGCCGACGCCCGCGCGCGCCGCCGCGATCGCGTCGGAGATCGGCCGGTAGTCCGACGAGCTCTCGTCGCGCCGCTTCCAGATCTCGTCCAGCATCGCGGCCGCCACCGCCTTGGCGCGCGCTTCGGCGGCGGGCTCGTAGCTCACCGCCACGGACGGGCCTGTGTAGGGGATGTCGGCCCAGGTGAATCCTGCCTGGATGCTGACCACGTCAATGCCCGGCTCCTTCTCGAAGGCATCGGCCTTGGCCAGCAGGTCGCGCATCAGGCCGGGTTGCGTCGTGCGGCCATGGTCGGCGCCTTCCAGCATCGCCGGCTGCATCAGCAGGCACTTCGGCTTCTTTCTGCCCTCCAGGGTCTCCTGGACTAGCGCAGCGGCCTGCGTCGCGCGCTCGTAGCCGTCGATGTGCGGATAGGTGCGGTAGCTCACCAGTGCGTTGGCATGCTTCGCCATCTTCGCGGTGGCGTTGGCGTGCAGGTCGAGCGTGGCGACCACCGGGATGTCCGGGCCGACCACGCCGCGCAGGGCCTCGAGCAGCGCGCCTTCGGCATCGTCCTCGGTCGCCGTCACCGCCGCGCCGTGCAGCGAGAGGCAAATCGCATCGAGCTTGCCCGCCCTCTTCGCCGCCCCCACGATCATGTCGCGGATATGTTCCCAGCATTCCCTGGTGAGCGTGCCCGAGGGAGTCGCATTGGCGGCACCGCCCCACACCGGCTCCCAGCCGTACTTCCTCACCGCATCGATGTAGCCGCCGATCTCGTTCCTGGTGCCGGTGAAGCGCGGCACCATCGCCTCGCCCTCGATCAGCCAGCGGCGACGATAGTCGTCGAGCGTGGTCGGCAGTTTGCTGAAGGTATTGGTCTCGTGCATGAACTGCGCGATCAGGACGCGGTAGGCCATCTCTCTACTCCTACGCTTACAACTTCGCCGTCTTGAGCCATTCGGCCTGGCCTTCCTCGCCGTCGACGCCCATCGACTCGAGAAAGCGGCAGACCATCATGTAGTAGCCGATCGTCAACGTGAGCTCGACCAGCGCGCCCGGCGTCAGGAAGGCCTGCACCGCCTTGTAGCTCTTGTCCGACGCCTTGACGTTGCGCACCACCTCGTCGGTGTAGCGCAGCACCGCCTTCTCGTTGTCGCTCAAGACCGGCGCCTCGATGGTGGCGTCGCGAAGGGCGGTAATCTTGTCCTCTGCGACCCCGACCTCGCGGGCGATGCGCTCGTGCTGGAAGACCTCGTAGGCGGCCCGGCTCAGCCGCCCGACGCGGAGGATCGCCAGCTCGCGCAGGCCAGGATCGAGCTCGCACTTGTAGAGCAGCGCATTGCCCATGCGGATGAAGCCCTTCAGCCCGTACTCCGAGTTGGCCAGCATCCTGTAGATGTTGAGCGTCGGCCCGAGCTTGCCCAGGAACTCGGCATGCTTGCCGGTGGCGTTTTCGACTTCGTAGTACGGAATGCGCGACATGGGTTCTCCCTCTTCAGGCGGCGAGCCTGAAGGGAAGCCTTTGCGGGGTCAACGACGCCCGCGCCGCAGCTTCAGATCAGGCCGCGCTTCACCAGAGGATTGAGCAGGCGCCCGACCGGCCCGGTCAGCACGATCGGCTTTTCGATCACGATCAGCGCAATGCAGGGCACGCCCGGATCGGCGATCGGCTCGTGCCGTTCGGCGCCCGGACCGACCGCGAAGTCACCGACGGCGTAGCTGCCGGTCGTATCGGAATAGCCGCCCTGCAGACAGACCGTGTACTCGTAGCCCGTATGGCTGTGCTCGGGCAGGCCATGCCCGGGCTCCAGCCGGAGGAGCGACACGCGATGGAAGTCGCCCGGAAGGTCGAGACGTATCTCGTCGAACTTGCCCAGGATGCGGCGCCACGAGGCATGCGGCTTGAGGTGCGGCAGGAGCGGCGCCGGCGCCCATTCGAAGCCGCGAGGCCGCACCACGGGCTCGGGCCGCGGCTCGACCGCAACCTGGTCGAGACGGGCCAGCGCGTGCTCCAGGGCGGTATCGTCCACCGGTACTGCCGGCTCGCGCTCCATCAGGGCGCCCCCCACCGCGTTCAGCCGGTCGATCGTTCGGCGCGACAGCGGGTCGAGCGCCAGGTGCACGGCCACGGCCAATGCCGGCCCGTCCGGCAGCGCGCCGGCGGCATAGTCCAGCAACAGCTCGTCGGGGGCCGGATGGCGGCTCATGACTCGTCTTTCTCCAGCGCTTCCCTCAGGCGTCCCAACGCCAGGCGGATGCGCGACTTGACCGTTCCCAGGGGCAATTTCAACTCTTCGGCGATGACTGTGTGAGTCTTATCCTCAAAAAAGGCCTTCTGAATCACGACCAGTTGATCGGCGGACAGGCCGGCCAGCAGTTCCTTCACCCGAGTATACGTCTGCCCGGCGAGGACGGATTTGTCGGCATCCTCCTCTTCCGGGGCAAATACGGTGAGCCAGTCCTCGGTCTCGATGGCCGGCCGGCCGGTCCGCCGCAGCAGGTCGATCCGCTTGTTGCGGGCGATCGTGTAGAGCCAGGTCGCAGCCGACGCCCGCGTCCGGTCGAAGCTCGCCGCCTTCCGCCACACCATGATCAGGGCTTCCTGGGCCACTTCCTGCGCGGTCTCTGCGTCGGCCCCGCTGCGCATGATGAAAGCCTTCACCCGGGGCGCAAAATGCCGGAACAGGCTGGCAAAGGCTACGCGGTCCTGACGGGTCGCGATGGCTTCGATCAGGTCGGCGGCCTCGTCGGCGGAAAGCATCGCGCGGCAGTCTAGTGCGGAAGGTCGGTTCGCGACAAATGGAAGCTCTCCATTTGATAGCGCTCCACTTTGGTATTGCAACCCGCATTCGATCCGTCGAGGATGCGCCGCCGCCGCAGGGGGACATCGGATGAATTGGAACGACGCCTTCCATTCTCGGCACCGTGCCACGGAGCCGTTCAACTCCCTGCTCGGCGTCTTCTTCGCTCTCGCGCCCAACGGTCTCGTTGCCAGGATCCTGGGTGTCGGAGCGGCCGACGTCGTGGGCCTTCGCGTGCTCCATGCCTCGGAGTTCGACGAGGCGACGATCGACGGCTGTCGGCTCGACGCCTGCTTCGTGAGCCCGGCCCTTCGCGCCTGCATCGAATTGAAGCCCAAGGGGACATCGAGCCCGGAGCAGGTGCTCAGGTACTCGGCCTTCATGGCGCTCCACCCGACCCCGGCCGCGGCCGGTGTCATGCGCAAGCTCGTCCTGCTCGGTCCCGACAGCGGCTTCGGTTCCCACTGGGAAAGGAAGCGTTATCCCGACGCCGATTCCCTCAAAGTCGACATCCGCAAGCTCGACGATCCTGCCCTCGACCGGCATCTCCGCAGGGTGGGCACAACTCTCGCCGAGGCGAAGGCCGGGGTCGAGCGCCTGTCGATCTCCTGCCTGGGCTTCGCCGACCTGTCGGCTCTGATCGCCCACGAGCTGGACAATGTCCGCCCCTTCACCGCCGGCGCCGAGGTCTACTGCAAGCTGCTGGCCGGTCTGAAGGCCGAGCTCGATGCCCGCGAGCAGCCGGCGAAGCGCGGCGCCGCGCGGGCTCCCGGCGCCTCCGCGGCCTGAGCCCGGGCGATGCCTAAACCGGCCTTCCCTGTGCGCCGAGGTCCCAGAACAGGCCCGTCATGAGCCGAAGCCCCTCGCGGGCCACCGGCGCCAGCAGATGCTCGTTGGGCGCGTGCTGGGAACAGGCCGCATAGGAGTGCGGCACCCACACCGTCGGCATGCCGAGAATATCGGTGAACACCTCGTTGGGCAGGGAGCCGCCGAGATTGGGCAGCATGTTGGGCTTCTGGCCCGCCGTCTTCTCGATCGAGGACGCGGCGAATTTCGCCCACGGATTTTCCGGGTCGAGCCGTGTCGCATTCATGATCACGTCGCGCGCCGGTTCAACCTCGATCTGGCCGAACCCATGCTTCTCGAGATGGCGGCGCAGTGCAGGAACGACGTCGTGCGGATCTGTGCCGACGACGAAGCGGAGCTGGCAGTAGGCGATGGCGCTCGGCGGGATGGCGTTCACCGGCCGGTCGGGATTGCCGGTCTTGAAGGCCAGCACCTCGAAGCTGTTCCAGCCGAACACACGCTCCACCGGCGTGAGTTGCTTCTCGCCCCACTCCGGATCGATCGTCGGCGCGCCCTCGCCGGCGTCGATGTGAGCGTCCGCCAGCGCCGCGCGCACCGAGTTGGTCAGCGTCTTGGGCCGCCACTCCGGCACTTTGATCTGACCGCGCTCGTCGGTGATGGTGGCCAGCGCATGCGCCATGATGATGCCGGGGTTGGCGAGCAACCCGCCCCAGTTGCCCGAATGGTGGCCGCCTTCGCGCATCGTGAGCTTGAGGTTGAAGTTCATCGTGCCGCGCGTGCCGCCGAAGATCGTGGGCCGGTGATGGTCGAGCCGGGGCCCGTCCGAGCCGATCAGCGCATCGGCCTTGAGGGCGGCCTTGTTGGCCTTGCAGAAATCGGCCAGGCCCGGCGAGCCTGTCTCCTCGCCCGTCTCGATCAGGATCGTCGAATTGAAGCCCAGCGACCCGCGCTCCTGCAGCACGCAGGCAAGGGCTGCGATGTTGATCGTGTGCTGGCCCTTGTTGTCGGCCGTGCCGCGGCCGTACATGCGGTCGCCTTCAATCACGATCTTCCAGGGCGATAGACCCTGGCGCCACTGCTCTTCCTGGCCGCGGATCACGTCGCCATGGCCGTAGGTCAGCACGGTCGGCTTGGCCGGATCCTCGACTCGGCGGGCGATCAGGAACGGCCCGTACTCCTTGCGCGGATTGGCCAGCACGGTGCAGTCGTAGCCCAGCCCGGCGAGCGACCGGCTCATTTCGCCGGAGACGTACTCCTGCAGCGCCGGCATGGAGTCGCTTTCCTGGCTGGTCGTCGGGATCGCGACCCGCCGCTGCAGCTCCTCGAGGAAGCCGCCTTCGTCGAAATACTTCTCTGCGCGGGCGATCGCGCCATCCCGTGTGCCGGTCATGAGTGGTTTCCCTTTCACCGGCACGATAGCAAAATCCGGGCCCCGGGGAGGACACAATGCTCACATCAGGTCGCGTCGTATTTTCCAGGATGGAGGAAGTCCACTACGGCAAGCCGGCCGCCCAGGCGGTTGCCGAGCTGGTGAAGGACCTCGGCGCGCAGCGCGCGTTCCTGATGGCGAGCGGTACCCTCAACCGCGAGACCGACGAGGTCGAGAAGGTCCGCCGTGCGCTCGGCAACAAGTGCGTCGGCACCTTCGACAGGATGCCGGCCCATTCGCCGCGCTCGGCCATCGTGGCGGCGGCCAGCCTGGCCCGCGACGCCAAGGCGGACCTGATCGTCACCCTGGGCGGTGGCTCGATCACCGACGGCGCCAAGGCCGTCCAGCTCTGCCTCGCCAACGACATCAGAGGCGTCGAGGAGATGGACAGGATTCGCGCCACCGACGTGAAGCCGCCGACGGTGCGCCAGATCTCGATCCCGACCACCCTCTCGGCCGGCGAGTTCTCCGGCATCGCCGGCGTCACCAACGAGGCGACCAGGGTGAAGGAACTGTTCCGCCACCCGCTCGTCATCCCGCAGGCGGTGATCCTCGATCCCGAGGTCACGCGCCACACGCCGATGTGGCTGTTCCTCTCGACCGGCATCCGCGCCGTCGATCATTGCGTCGAGGGCGTGTGCTCCAACGAATCGACGGAGTTCACCAACGCCTCGGGCCTGCACGGCCTTGCCCTGCTGGCGCGCGGCCTGCCCCGGGTGAAGGCCGACTCGACCGACATGAAGGCGCGGCTCGACTGTCAGATCGGTTCGTGGCTCTCGATGGCGGGATTGGCGGCCGGCGTGCCGATGGGCGCCAGCCACGGTATCGGCTATGTGCTGGGCGCCGTGTTCGACGTGCCGCACGGCCACACCTCCTGCATCATGCTGCCCTCTGTGATGCGATGGAACAAGCCGGCCAACGCCGACCGGCAGGCGCTGATCGCCAACGCCATGGGCGAGCGCGGCAAGGACGCGGGCGATGTGCTCGACCGCTTCATCCGCGGGCTCGGCATGCCACGCAGCCTCGGCGAGGTGAAGATAGGCCGCGAACATTTCGACCGCATCGCGCAGCAGGCCATGGGAACGCCCTGGGTGCCGCGCAACCCGCGGCCGATCCCGACGCCCGCTGAGGTGAAGGAGATCCTGGCGATGGCGGCCTAGCCAGCCGCCTGGAGCCTTCCCTTTCGCTTCGCCACCGCTTCGGCGAGCAGGCAGAGGATCTCCCACATTATGGTGACGCCGACGAGTGCGGTGTTGCCGCTCATGTCGAAAGGCGGCGAGACCTCGACCACGTCGCCGCCGACCAGATCGAGGCCGCGAAGGCCGCGCAGCATGCGCTGCGCCTCGTGCGGCGTGTAGCCGCCGATCTCCGGCGTGCCGGTGCCCGGCGCGTAGGCCGGATCGAGCCCGTCGACGTCGAAGCTCACATAGGCCGGGCCGCTGCCCACGACGCGACGCGCCTCGGCGATCACCTTCTCGACGCCGAGGTCGAAATACTCCTCGATGGTGATCACGCGCATGCCCTGGTCGACCGCCCACTGGTTGTCGTCGCGCTTGTACATCGAGCCGCGGATGCCGATCTGCACCGTGCGCCTGGGGTCGAGCAGCCCCTCCTCCACGGCGCGGCGGAACGGCGTGCCGTGCGTGTACTTGTAGCCGCCGAAATAGGTGTCCCAGGTGTCGCTATGGGCGTCGAAATGCACCATGCCGAGCGGCCGCGTCCTGTCGGCGATGGCACGCATGATGGGCAGCGTGATCAGATGGTCGCCGCCCGCCGAGAGCGGCACGACTCCCGCAGCATGGATTTTCGCATAGTGTTTCTCGATACGCTCGAGCGAATCGTCGACGCTCGCCGGATTGACCGGTGCGTCGCCGAGATCGCCGCATTTTGCCAGCTCATACGGCGCCACGCCTGTCACGTGATGGATGCGCCGCATCATGGTCGAGAGATCCCGCATCTGGCGCGGACCGTGGCGCGCGCCCGGGCGGTTGGTCGTGCCGCCGTCCCACGGCACGCCGACCATGCCGATCTCGACCTCTGCCGGATCGCGGAACAGCGGCAGCCGCATGAAGGTGGCGACGTCGCCGAAGCGCGGCACCACCGTGCCGGCGACCGGCTGGGGAAAGTCGCTCATGCCTTGAGCAGAGCCTGCCGCGCCGCCACGAACTCCTCGACCGCGGCCACGAAGCGATCGCCCTCGGCTTCGCCAATCATGACGTTCAGCGCCACGAAGCCACGGCGGGCGATCCAGATGCCGGCCGCGCTCATGTCGAAGAAGAACAGCTCCTTGGCATCCTGGTTCGAGGACGCGATGTCCGCCGCCGTACGGATCGGCCGCGCCGTCGCATGCGCCGTCATCATCGAGCCGATGCCGGAGAACTGGAACGCCACGCCGGCCTTCTGGCAGATCGCGTTCAGCCGCTCGCGAATCCGCTCGCCGCGGTCGTTCAGCTCCTTGGCAGCCGCCGGCGTGTAGACCTGGCCGTAGCCCGCGACGCCCGCCGCCATGGTGAGCGCGTTGTTGTTGAAGGTGCCGGCGTGGGGCAACGCGTCCGGCCTGGTCGGATCGAACAGCTCCATGATGTCGCGCCGGCCGCCGAAGGCGCCGAACGACATGCCGCCGCCGATGTACTTGCCGAGCGTGGTCATGTCCGGCGTGATCCCGTGCTTTTCCTGCAGGCCGCCCGGCGAGAGGCGCGAGGTCATGACCTCGTCGAAGATCATGGTGATGCCGCGGGCCTTGGTCTCCTCGCGCACCATCCTGAGGAACCCGACATCGCCCGGCAGGCAGCCATGGCTGCCCTGCATCGGTTCCAGCAGGACGGCGAACAGCTCCTCGCCGTGCCGGGCCAACAGCGCCCTGGTGCCCTCGACGTCGTTGTACGGCGCCACGATATAGTCGTAGGGCACGTTCACCGGGCTGCCGCCGCTCACGAAATAGAGCACGCCGCCATGATAGCCGCCGTGGAACACCATGACCTTGGTGGCCTTGGTCCGCCCCTGGCGCTGGGCAAAGACCTTGGCCCCGGCCAGCGCCATGACGTTGCCCTCGGTGCCCGAGTTGGTGAAGCGCACCAGATCGATCGAGGGCATGCGGTCGGCGATCAGCTTGGCGAGCTTGGCCTCGTTCTCGTTGCGGCCACCGAAGTTCCAGCCGTGGTTCAACGCGCGATCGATGGCGGCGCGGATCACCGGATGGGAGTGGCCGTAGATGCCAGCGGTGTATTCACCCAGCACGTCGATGTACTCGTGGCCGTCGGCGTCCCACAGCCTGCAGCCTTCGCCGCGCACGACGGTCAGCGGAAAAGGCGAATTGTGCAGCGTGGTGCGCGTGTTGCCGCCCGGCATCGCCTCGCAGGCTTCCTGGTGGCGGGTGAAGCTCTTCGGATTGCGGTCGATGTAGGCCTGCTTCGCCTCGGCGAGCGCGGACTGCAGATCCGAATTGACCAACGCCTGATCGGGCACGTCACTCTCCCTCACGTGAGGGCGGCAGTATCACACGACGTTCAGCTCGCGGATAGGCCGCCCTGCGGCTATGCGGTCATAACCGAAAGGACTGAGGTCGATCGTTCGATAGCTGCCATGCACGATCAGCTCGGCAACGGCACGGCCGACCGCCGGCGACTGCTGGATGCCGTGACCGGAGAAGCCGGTGGCGAAGATCAGGCTCTCGCGCTCGGGATGACGGCCGACGATGCCGTTCTGGTCGAACGTGTTGTACTCGTAGTGGCCCGCCCACGAATTCACGACCTTGGCCGCCTCGAAGGCCGGCACGCGGGCGGCGAGCGCGGGCCACACCTTCTCGTCCCACTCCTCGTGCTGGACCTCGAGCGGCGCCGCCGCCGGATCGTTGCCCGCCGCGGGCGTCGTGCCGCCGATGTAGAAGCGGCCCTCGGGACGGAACCAGGTGCCCGACGGATCGATGGTGAGCGGCGTGAGGCCGGGCGCCTCGCGCACATCGAACACGAACACCGATCGCCGGCGTGGCTCGACCGGCAGCGCAATCCCCGACCGGGCCGCCACCGCGCCCGACCACGGCCCCGCCGCCAGCACCAGCGTGCGCGCCTCGAGCCGCCCGCCCTCCTTCAACGTCACGCCGCCCGCATCGAACGATACGACCTCGTCGACGATATAGGCCGCGCCGAGCTCGCGCGCCTTGCGGCGGAAGCCCTGCATCAGCGCCGGCCCATCGAACCAGCCCTCGTTGGCGGTGCCATGCGAGGCCAGCACCACGCCTTCGTCCGAGATCCACGGGAAGCGCGCCTTGAGCGCCGCCGGGTCGAGCAGTTCGACCGCGCAGCCCTCGCCCTTCTGGATGGCATGGTTGGCGCGCAGCACCGGCTCGCCGGCGGGGCTTGCAAGGAAGAGGTAGCCCGGTTCCTTCAGCCCGAGATCGACGCCCAGCAGCTCCGGCGCCCGGCGCAGGAAGCCGATGCCGAAGCGCGACAGGTGGATGTTGAGCGGCGTCGAGAATTGCTGGCGGATCGAGCTCGCCGAGAGCGCCGACGAGGCCGTCGCATAGGTCGGATCGCGCTCGATCACGGCAACGCTGCCGACGAAGGCCGGGTCGGACTTGAGGTGATACGCGACGGACGATCCCATCACGCCGCCGCCGATCACGGCGACGTCGACTTTCTCAGACATCCGGCACCCGCACCCAGCCTTCCATCAGTCGGCGCGCCGAACGGCTCATCATCACCTTCCTGACGGTCCACCGGCCGCCCGCCTCGGCGGCTTCCGCGCCGACGCTGAGCGTTCCCGAGGGATGGCCGAAGCGCACCCGGCCGTCAGCGCCCACGGGCGCGATGCGGCTCACCACGGTGCCGGGGATCGCTGCTGCCGCCGCGATCGCCACGGCGCCCGTCCCCGTCATCGCATGGTGCAGAACGCCCATGGAGAAGATGCGCGCCAGCAGGTCGATCGCGCCGGCCCCGACCTTCTTGCCGTCCGACGCCGTGTAGGGCGCGGGCTTGGCCACGAAAGCGAGCTTGGGCGTGTGCGGTCGCTTCTCGGTCGCCTCCTGCGCGGTCTTGGCAAGGCCCATCGCGACGGCGCCCAGCGACCGCACGGCCTCGGCGCGGGCTAGCAGCGCCTTGTCGCCATTCACGTCGCCCTGCAGTTCCGTGCCCCTGAGGCCGAGCTTCGCGGCATCGACGAAGATGGTGGGGTTGCCCGCGTTGATCAGTGTCGCCTCGAGCTTCCCAACTCCGGCCACGTCGAGCGTGTCGATGCGGTTGCCGGTCGGGAAGATCGCGCCGCCACCGTCAGGACCGTCGCCCTCCTCGTCGGCCGCCGGATCGAGGAACTCGAGCTTCACCTCGGCCGCCGGGAAGGTGACGCCGTCGAGCTCGAAGGTGCCGGTCTCCTGGACCTCGCCGCCCCGCATCTCGACATGGTTCACGATCTTCTTGGCGATGTTCGTCTGCCAGATGTTCACAGTGGCCAGCCCGTCGGCCGGCCCCTTCACCAGCCCGGCGCTCAGCGCAAACGGCCCGACCGCGGCGCTGAGGTTGCCGCAATTGCCGGACCAGTCGATCACCGGCCGGTCGATCGCCACCTGGCCGAAAGTGTAGTCGACGTCGCAGCCCGGCCGCGCCGACTTCGCGAGGATCACCACCTTGCTGGTGCTCGAGGTGGCGCCGCCCATGCCGTCGGTGTGCTTGCCGTAGGGATCGGGACTGCCGATCACGCGCAGCAGGAGGCGGTCGCGTGCCACTGGGTCCGACGGCAGGTCCTCGGCCAGGAAGAACACGCCCTTGCTGGTGCCGCCGCGCATGTAGACGGCGGGGATGCGGAGCTGCCTCATCGACGTCCCTCGCCGCGCTCGCGGCCGCGCTGCCAGGGCCAGTGCCCGCTCACCTCCAGCTCGAGCGCGAAGCTCAGCAGGGTGCGGATCGCCACGATCACGGCGAGCACGCCGAGATTCTGCAAGGTCGGCTCGACCGCAACCGTCCCGATGATGTCGGCGATCACGAGGAATTCGAGCCCCAGCAGGATCGCCCGTCCGAGGTCGGCGCGCAGTTCCTGGTAGGCGTCGCGGAACGACACTCGACGCGACAGCCGCGCGACAAAGGCCGCGCAGGCGAGCGCCGCGCCGGCAATCAGCACACTCACGCCCACCAATTCGACGACGTGCCCCGCCTGGACCGCGAACCGGTCGATCCCCATGGTTCCTCCCTGCCGTCAGCGACGGCGCCAGGCCTGCAGCTTATCGAACAGGTAGCGGTCTGCCAGCAGGTGCGCGGCCTTCACCGCGGCCGAGGTCAGCACGATGATGACGCAGAGCGCGGCGGCGGCGGCGGTCGTGCCCGCCTCCTCGATGTTCACCGCCGCCACCGAGGCGAGCTTGGTGTCGGGCGCGTAGAGGAAGATCACCGAGGAGACCGTCGTCATGGCGTTGACGAACAGGTAGATCGCGATGTCGAGGATCGAGGGCAGGCAGATCGGCACCGTGACGTGCCGGAAGGTGCGCCACACCGGCACCTTGAGCGAGGCCGAGACCGACTCGAACTCGGGATCGATCTGCTTCAGCGCTGTCGTCGCCGTCAGGTGCCCGACCGTGTAGAAGTGCGCCACCGTGTTCAGCACCAGGATGCCCATGGTGGCGTAGAGGAAGTTCAGCGGGTTGTTGGGCGCGTTGAAGAAGAAGATGTAGCCCAGGCCCAGCACCAGGCCGGGCACCGCCATCGGCAGGAAGGCCAGGAACTGAACGACGCCGCGCGCCGCACCGAAGCCCCGCGTCTTTTCGTTCAGCCAGGCGCCGGTGAACATCAGCGCCGTGCCGAAGATGGCCGCGCCCACCGCCATCTCGACCGAGTTCCAGTAGGACTCCCAGCCGTTGGCGTCGAACTTGGCGAACTCGTAGTTGTCGAGGGTGAGGCTGAGATTGTACGGCCAGTACTTGATCAGCGAGCCCCAGATCGCCATGCCGAGGATGGCGAGGATGGCCAGCGCCACGACCGAGCAGAAGGCCGTGAAGAAGAGATCGCGCCCGAGCTTGGGCCGCGGGACCAGCGGCACGGCGCGCGCCGTCAGCAGCGCCACCTGCTTGCGCTGGACGAGATGGTCGACGACGAACGCCAGCGCCGCCGGCGCCAGCAGCACCATGCCGACCACGGCACCCATCGAGAAGTTCTGCTGGCCGATCACCTGCTTGTAGACGTCGGTCGCCAGCACGTTGAAGTTGCCGCCGATCACCTTGGCGATGCCGAAGTCGGTGATCACCAGGGTGAACACCACCAGCGCCGCGCTGATCAGGCCGTACTTGGCGCCGGGCAAGGTCACGGTGAAGAACACGCGGATCTTGGAGGCGCCCAGCACGTCGGCCGCCTCGTAGAGCCGCGCGTCGGCGGTGGCGAGCGCCGTCACCAGGATCAGCGTGGCGTGCGGGAAGCAGTAGAAGACCTGCGCGATCACGATGCCGTCGATGCCATAGATCGAGCCACCGCCCAGCAGCGCCTTGAAGAAGCCCTGCGTGCCGAACAGGTAGATCAGCGCGATGCCCGGCAGCAGCGAGGGCGCGAAGATCGGGATCAGCGCCACGCCCTGGAACAGCCAGCGCATCGGCAGCACGGCGCGGGTCAGCGCATAGGCGTAGAGGAAGGCGAGCGGCACGACGATGACGGTGGCGATCGCCGCCACCTTGAAGCTGTTCAGGGCCGAGACGACCAGCGACGGCGTCGAGAAATAGGTGATGTAGTTGGCCAGCCCGACGAACTTGCCGTCGCGATCCTCGAAGCCCTTGGCCAGCAGCGCCCATAGCGGCAGGCCGACCGTCACCAGCAGGATCAAGGCGAGCAGCACGACACCTGCGCGCATCGCGAGGTCGTCGCGCGACAGGCCGACCCTCGCAGGCAGCACGAGGCTCAAGCGGCGAAGACCCTGAGCCTGTCCGGCGGCAGGGCGACGTCGAGCTTCGTGCCGAGCTCGACGCCGAGATCGCGGATCAGGTTGCTCGAGAAATCCGCGGTCATGGCCACGTCGGGCGCGGCCCGCGCCGCAAGCGTGGCGCGGCAGAAGGCACCGACGAAGTCGAGGTTGGCGACCTCGACCGGCACGCGATTCTCGATGTCGGCCGGCAGGTCGCGCACCCGCACGTCCTCGGGCCGGATGCAGAGATTGACCTTCTGGCCGAGCGCCAGCCCGTCCTGCGCCGGGCAGGCGAAGTCGACGCCGGCCACGCGCACCCTGTCCAGCGCCGTCAGCGTGCCGGGGAGAAAGTTCATCGAGCCCACGAAATCCGCCACGAAGGCCGAGGCCGGGTGGCGGTAGATCTCCTGCGGCGTGCCGACCTGCTCGATGGCGCCGTGGTTCATCACCACGATGCGGTCGGCCATGGTCAGCGCCTCCTCCTGGTCGTGCGTCACCATGATGGTGGTGACGCCGAGCCGGCGCTGCAGGGCCTTGATCTCGTGGCGCAGGCGCAGACGGACGCGCGCGTCGAGCGCCGACAGCGGCTCGTCGAGCAGCAGCAGGCCGGGCGAGGTCGCGAGCGCACGAGCCAGCGCCACCCGCTGCTGCTGGCCGCCGGAGAGCTGGGCGGGATATTTCGGCCCGGCGTCGGGCAGGCCGACCAGCGCCAGCAGCTCGGCGACGCGGGCCCCGATCGCCGCCTTGCTTTGGCGGCGGCTGACCAGGCCGTAGCCGACATTGTCGGCCACCGTCAGGTTGGGGAAGAGCGCGTAGGATTGGAAGACGATGCCGAAATCGCGCTGGGCCGGCGGCAGCGCCGAGACGTCCCGCCCCTTCTGGCGGATCGTGCCGGAGGTCTGCGGGTCGAGGCCGGCGATGGCGCGCAGCAATGTCGTCTTGCCGCAGCCCGAGGGGCCGAGGAAGCACACGAACTCGCCCTCGCCGACATCGAGCGAGACGTCGCCGAGGGCCGTGAAGTCGCCGAACCGCTTGGAGAGGTTTCGGACCTCGAGATAGTCGATCATCGCAACCACTGTCATCCTGAGCGAAGCGAAGGATCCTTCGGCTTCGCCTCAGGATGACAACAGAGCATCTGCAGGCCGCGGCCCTACTTCTTCTTGGGAGCCGACTTGCCGTCGTAGCGCTTGGTCCACTCCGCCAGGATGCGGTCACGGTTCTTGGCCATCCATTCCATGTCGTTCTTGATCATGGCGGGCTCGGCGTTGACCGGATAGTTGACCGGTGCCGCCTTGACGCCCGGCAGGGCGACGACGGCATAGGACTTGGCATAGAGCTCGTTGGCCTTCTGGCTGACGGCCCAGTCGGCGAGCTTCTTGGCCGCCGCCAGGTTCTTGGTGCCCTTGACGATGGCCGTCGCCTCGAGCTCCCAGCCCAGCCCTTCCTTGGGAACGATCAGGTCGAGCGGCGCGCCCTTGGTCTTCTCCGAGGCGCCACGCATGTCGAGGCCGATGCCGATCAGGCGCTCGCCCTTGGCCGCCTGCACGCAGGGAGCCGAGCCCGAGTGGATGTACTGCGCGATGTTCTGGTGCAGAGCATCCATGTACTTCCAGCCCTTCTCCTCGCCCATGATCTGCAGCCAGGCGGCGACGGTGAGATAGCCGGTGCCCGACGAGGCCGGGTTCGGCATCACGATCGAATCCTTGTAGTCGGGCTTGATCAGGTCGGCCCAGCTCGTCGGCACCGGCTTGTTGCCCTTCTTGCCCTCGGCGGTGTTGAAGCAGACCAGCGAGAGATAGGCGTCCATGCCCACCCAGGTGTCGGGCGTCTTGCCGCTGCGGAAGGCGGGCTTCAGCTTGTCGGCGCCGACCGGCGTGTAAGGCTCCAGCATGCCCATGCTGGCGAACAGCGCCGTGCTCGAGGCCGCGAGGCCCCAGACGATGTCGGCGCGGGGATTGTCCTTCTCGGCGATCAGCTTGGCCGTCACCACGCCGGTCGAATCGCGCACCCAGGCGATCTCGATCGTGGGATTGTCGGCCTCGAAGGCCTTCTTGAACGGGTCGAGCTGGTCGTTCTCCAGCGCGGTGTAGACGGTGAGCTTGGTCTTCTGCGCGAAGGCCGGCCCGGCCATGCCGAGCGCGGCAAGTGCAGCGGCGCCCGCCAGCGCGGCGCGCCTGATGATGGTGCGGTCGATCATTCTATCCCCCTCTGGCTTCCCCGAACCCTGCATCCTGTGAGGAATCCCGCTACAGGCCGTTCGTGACGGCTGCGTTACAGCGGCTCCCCGAAGATGATCGGGCGGTCCGGACTATCCGTCCACTATATATTCCAAATGCCCTCTATCGGCCTGCCCTATAGGCCTCTTCCTCACCTTTCTTCGGTCAGCTTCTCGCCGACCGCCGCCAGCCAGCGCCGCACCACCTTCTCCTCCTCGCGCCCCAGCAGGCCCGCGATCCGCGCCTCGACGTCCTGGACGCGGGCCCGACAGCGCCGGAGCAGCGCCTCGCCTCGCGGCGTCGCGCCCAGCCGCAGGATGCGCCCGTGGACGGCATGGGCCGTCTTCTCCACGAGGCCCGCCCGCACCAGGTTGCGCACGATGACGTTGATCGTCTGCGGCGTCAGGAAGGTGAGCCGTGCAAGGTCTGCGCCAGAGAGGCCGGGGTAGGCCACGATCATCGTGAGCACGGCGAACTGCGGCGGCGTCACGTCGAGATCGGCCAGCGCCTTCTCCATGGCCGCCCGCACCGCCACGTTGGCCTGGCGCACCAGGTAGCCGAGATACCCTTCCGGCCCGCGCTTGCCCTCACCCGGGGCGGGGATTGCGACCTTGCGACTCATATCAGCCTTCTTATATATTATCAGACTTCGAATATAGAGGAACCAGAACCATGAACCCAGATCTCGCCGCCCTCGTACGCCGCCATGTCGAGGCCGAAAACGCCCAGAACCTGGACGCGACGCTCGCGACGCTGCATCCGCAATGCCGCTTCGAGGATCACGCCACCGGCCAGGTCTGGCACGGCCGCGACGGTGCCGCCGCGCACTACCGGCAATGGTGGACCACCTTCGACGTCACCGTAAAGCGCGACCCGGGCCAGATCGCCGCCTGGACCGACGACGATGGCTATATCGGCGAGGCGACCTGGCGCGGCCGCCACGTCGGGCCCTTCCTCGGCATCGCGCCGACCGGCCGGCCCATTGTCATCCCCTTCGTCGTCGTGCTGGGGTTCAAGGATGGGCTGATGCTCAGCGAAGGTTTCCACTACGACCTCGCCTCGCTGCTGCGCCAGATCGGCGGCGAGCCGCTGCCGGCACTCGACGGAATGCCCTATCGCAAGGCAGCCTGAAAGGCGGTGTAGCGGTTACGCCCCAGCAAGCTACCTCGCAAATCTCATCGCCCGATCCTTCACCGAGCCGTAGCGCAGGGTGAGGAGGTCGAGCACGTAGTTCTGGTAGAGCTTCCAAGGTCGCTTGCTGCCCTGCTTCGGCTGGTGCGCCAGCGCGCGCTGGATGTAGCCCGAGGAGAAGTTGACCCACGGCTCCTCGGTCACGGTCGGATCGTCGTTGTGCGGCGTGCACTGACGGAATCCCTTGCGCTCCATGTGGTTCAGCAGCCGGCAGACATACTCGCAGACGAGATCGGCCTTCAGCGTCCACGAGGCGTTGGTGTAGCCGAACACCGAGGCGAGATTGGGCACGTCAGAATACATCATGCCCTTGTAGATCAGGGTCTTGGGCGGCTCGACCGGCCTGCCGTCGACGACCAGCCGCGCGCCGCCCAGCGGCTGCAGCGCGAGCCCGGTCGCCATCACCACGATGTCGGCCTCGAGCTCGGCGCCGGATTTCAGCTTGATGCCCTTCTCCGTGAAGGTCTCGATGTGGTCGGTGACGACCGATACCTTCTTCTTCCGGATGGCGCGGAACAGGTCGGCGTCGGGCACCAGACAGAGGCGCTGGTCCCACGGGTTGTAACGCGGCGTGAAGTGCGTATCGACGTCGTAATCCGGCCCCAGCATCTGGCGCACGCCGCCCAGGATCAGGCCCTTCACCTTCTCCGGGCGGCGCTTGCACATCTGGTAGAAATACATGCCGAGCAGCACGTTCTTCCAGCGCGTCAGCATGTAGGCGAGCTTGAGCGGCAACCGGCGCCGCAGCCTGTTGGCGACCGGATCCTCGGCCGGCCGCGCCACGACGTAGGTCGGAGAGCGCTGAAGCATGGTGACGTGCCCGGCCGTTTCGGCCATCGACGGCACCACGGTGACCGCCGTGGCGCCCGAGCCGATCACCACGACCTTCTTGCCCGCGTAGTCGAGGTCCTCGGGCCAGTGCTGCGGATGGACGATGCGGCCCTTGTAGTCGGCGACGCCCGCGAACTCCGGCACGTAGCCCTTCTCGTAGCGATAGTAGCCGCTGCACATCCACAGGAAGTTGCAGGAGAGGAAGACGCGCTCGCCGCCGCGGTCGATCTCGACCGTCCACTTCGCATCGGGCGTCGACCATGAGACACCGACCACCTTGTGGCCGTAGCGGATCCTGCGGTCGATGCCGTGGTCGCTCGCGACCTCGCGGACGTAGCTCAGGATCGACGGCCCGTCGGCGATCGCCTTGGCGTCCTTCCACGGCCGGAAGCGGTAGCCCAGCGTATACATGTCCGAGTCCGACCGGATGCCGGGGTAGCGGAAGAGATCCCACGTCCCGCCACTCGCGTCCCGCGCCTCGACGATCGCATAGCTCTTGCCCGGGCATTCCTTCTGCAGGTGCCAGGCGGCGCCGATACCCGAAAGGCCGGCGCCCACGATGAGCACGTCGAAGTGTTCAGTGGCCGTGCGGCCGGCCGGCGTCAGGGCGGCGATTGTGTCCATGCCGACTTCATCGCGGAAAGCACGAGACCTGGCAACTCGCGTTCTCAGCTCGGCTTGATGTTGCCTTTCCGGATGACGTCGCTCCAGCGCATCTTCTCGGCCTCCATCCTGGCCTGGGCCTCGGCCTGCGTGCTGCCGCCGACCACGACGATGCCGAGCTTCAGCATGCGCTGGCGGAAGTCGGGATCCTTCACCACGTCGTTACCGGCGGCGTTCAGCCTGGCGACGATCTCGGGCGCGACGGCCCTGGGCGCAAACAGCGTGTAGTTGGTGGCCGACTCGAAGCCTGGTAACCCCGCCTCCGCCATGGTCGGCACGTCGGGCAAGAGCGGCGAGCGCGTCTTCGAGGTGACGGCGAGGCAGCGCACCTTGCCCGAGGCGATGTGCGTCAGGTGGGCCAGGACGTTGTCGATCGACACCTGGACGCGCCCCTCGTAGAGGTCGGCCTGGAAGAACGAGGTGCCCTTGTAGGGCACGTGGGTCATCTCGGCGCCGGTCATCTGCTTCAGCATCTCGTAGTTGAGATGGATCAGGCCGCCGACGCCCGACGAGGCATAGGAGAGCTTGCCCGGCTCCTTTTTCGCCAACGCCACGAGCTCCTGGACGTTCTTCACGGGCAGGCTCGGCGTCACCAGCACGCCGATCGTGCCGTTGCCGATCTCGAGCACCGGCACGAAATCCTTCGTCATCTCGAAGCTGAGGTTGTTGTGGAAGAACGGCGCGATCGAGTAGTCGACGAGGCTGCCCAGCATCAGCGTGTAGCCATCGGGGGCGCTGCGCGCGAGGGCGGCCGCGCCGATGGTGGCGCCGGCGCCGGGCTGGTTGTCGACGACAATCGCCTGGCCGAGCTTGGCCGACACCTTCTCCGAGAAGGCGCGCGACACGGTGTCGACGCCGCCACCTGGCGGATAAGGTGCGATCATGCGGATCTGCTTGGCCGGCCACGCCTGGGCCCGCGCCGGCGCGGCAAGAATTGCGGTGGAGGCCGCCATCAGATGGCGGCGGGAAAGCTTCGTCATGGCGGTTCCTCGGGACTTTCAGTTGCCTTGCAGCTTACACACAGGGGATGGAACTTCGCCAGCCGCGCCGATCCGGACGAACGGTCAAACAAGCCGGCCGAACGGCTATTCCCCCGCCGGCCCAGTTCCTCTAACTCACTGCACGATCTCAATGAGGAGAAGAGCCATGGCTACGAGCGTCAAGCAGATGATGGAGGCGGCCAACGCCGCCGTGCCGAAGATCACCCCGGCCCAGGCGAAGGAGATGATCGCCAAAGGCGGCGTGCTGGTGGTCGACGTCCGCGACGCGCCGGAAGTCGCCAACAGCGGCAAGGTCGCGGGCGCGGTCAACGTCTCGCGCGGCATGCTCGAGTTCCGCGCCGATCCCGACTCGCCCTACCACGACAAGGCCTTCGACAAGGCGAAGACCGTGATCCTGTACTGCGCCTCGGGCGGCCGCTCGGCGCTCAGCGGCAAGGTGCTCAAGGATTTCGGCTACGCCAACGTCTTCAACCTCGGCGCCTTCAAGGACTGGGCCGAGGCCGGCGGCGCCGTCGACAAGTAGGCCCCGTCCGGACGGCCTACTCCTTCATGAACGCATTGAGGTCCGGCGTCGCAATCGCGTCGTCGAGGTAGGTGAAGGTTCCTTTCTCCTTCACCTCCTTCGCGGCACCGATCAGGCCGGTCATGGCGGCGCGATAGAGCGACGTGGCGAGGCTGATGCGCTTCACCCCCGCGGCCTCGAGCTCCGCTTTGGTGAAGGACTTGCCCCTGATGCCGACCATGAAGTTGAACGGCTTGGCGAGCGACTTGCAGACCTTCTTCACGGCCGCAAGGTCCGGCAGGCCGGGCGCGAACAGCACGTCGGCGCCCGCCGCCTCGTAGGCCTGCAGGCGCTTGATGACGTCGCCGAGGTCGGCTTTGCCGCGCAGGAAACCCTCGGCACGTGCGGTCAGCACGAACGGCACCGGCAACGCCCGCGCCGCCTCGGCGGCCGCCTTGATGCGGGCGGCCGCGGTCTCGATGTCGAACAGCGGCTGATCCTTGTTGCCGGTCGCGTCCTCGATCGAGCCGCCGACCAGGCCGACACCCGCCGCCTGACGGATCGTCTCGGCCGCATCGGCCGGCGCATCGCCGAAACCCTTCTCGAGGTCCGCCGCCACCGGCAGGTCGGTGGCATTCACGATCAGGCGGGCATTGGCCAGCGCCTCCTCGCGCGTCACCTTGCCGTCACGCTTGCCCAGCACACCCGCCTTGGCGCCGCTCGAAGTCGCCAGAGCCTCGAACCCGAGGCCCGCCAGCACGCGTGCCGACCCTGCGTCCCACGGATTGGGAATGATGAAGGCGCCCGGCGCCTCGTGCAGCGCGCGGAACCTCATCGCCTTGTCGGCCTGACTGACACTCATCGAGAATCCCCCTACATGCTGCGCCCGTCCCACGGACGGGGCGAGAGTTTGTCGACATCGACGGTCTCGATGCAACGAAGATTGACGCCCACGGTCGGTGTGCCGTCGGGCATCGTGCCCTCGGCAAAGGTCTCGATGCCGCATGTCGTGCAGTGGCGATGATGGAGACTCTTCTTGCCGAACTGGTAGTCGCCCAGCGCCGTCTCGCCCGAGCGGAGCGTCAACCGACTCCTCGGCGCGAAAGCCCAGACGGCGCCGAGCTTGTTGCAGATCGAGCAGTTGCACTTCAGCGCGCCGGAGAGGTCGAGATCCACATCGAACGCGACGGCGCCGCAGTGGCAGCTTCCGGAATAGGACTTGGTCTCGGCCATTGGCGGCTCCTCTTGATCGTCGATTGAATGTTCACTATATGTTCTTGTCGAGAGAAAAGTCTAGTGCGCGGTTCAAGGGAAGGAGGAAATCGAAACTGCCCGCTTCTGCCGGGCACCGACCGTCCCGTACCGGAGGGCGATTTCCGAGGCATTACAGGCCCTTGCAGGGCGATCCGGCGGACATCCGACCTCACGGATCGCGGAGGCCGCAGGCACTGCTAGCAGGCGGCCTAGCCGGGCCCCTCTAGCCCGGCCAGGGCAGCGACCAGGTCTTCACGTTGGTGAAGCTCTTCATGGCCTCGAGCACGCCTTCCTTGTAGCCGAGGCCCGAATCCTTGATGCCGCCGAACGGCGACATCTCGATGCGATAGCCCGGCACTTCCCAGACGTTGACGGTGCCGACCTGCAGCTCGTCGACGAACCTGGTGATGTAGTCGAGACGATCCGTGCAGACGCCCGAGGACAGGCCGTAAGCCGTGCCGTTGGAGACCTGGATGGCGTGCGCGATGTCCTTCACGCGGATGATCGGGATCGCCGGACCGAACGTTTCCTCACGCACCAGCTCGCAAGTCGGGTCGACATGGTCGACGACGGTGGGGGGAAACAGCGCGCCCTTGCGGTCGTTGCCGTGCAGCAGCCTGGCGCCGTGCCTGGCCACCGCCTCGCTGACGCGGTTCTGGAAGAGCGTGGCAGAGCGCTCGTTGATCACCGTGCCGACATCGGTCTCGGGATCGAGCGGGTCGCCGGCCTTGAGCTTCTTCGCCTTGGCGAGCACGCGCTCGACGAAGGCGTCGGCGACCTTGTCGACCACGATGATGCGCTTCACCGCGGTGCAGCGCTGGCCCGAGTTCTTGGTGGCGCCGGCGACGGCCAGCTCGGCCGCCTTGTCGAGGTCGGCATCCTCCATGACGATCAGCGGGTCGTTGCCGCCCAGCTCCAGGACGATGCGCTTGTAGCCCGCCTTGTCGGCGATGTACTTGCCGACGCGGACCGAACCCGTGAACGTGATCAGGTCGGCGCGCGGATCGGTGATCATCGCATCGCCGATGTCGTTCGGGTTGCCGGTGATGACCGACAGCATCTCGGGCGGCAGGCCTGCCTCGTAGAGCGTGTCGGCGAGGAACAGCGCGGTGAGCGGCGTCAGCTCGGTGGGCTTCAGCACGACGCAGTTGTTGGTCGCGAAGGCCGGCGCCAGCTTGTGCGCCACCATATTCAGCGGATGATTGAACGGGGTGATCGCCGAGATGGCGTTCAGCGGCTGGCGCAGCGTGAAGATCTTGCGGTTCTTGCCGTGCGGGGTGAGGTCGCAGGAGAAGGTCTGGCCGTCGTCCTGCAGACAGAGCTGGCCCGCGAAAGTGAAGACGTCGTAGGCGCGGCCGACCTCGTACAGCGAGTCCTTGAGGCAGAGGCCGCTCTCGAGCGTGATCAGGCGCGACAACTCTTCCTTGCGCGCCACGAGAAGATCGGCGGTCTTGAGCAGGATCTGCTGACGCTGGTAGCGCGTCAGTTTGGGCTTGTAGTCGTGGGCGATCTGGAAGGCCTGGGCGACCAGCTCGGGCGTGGCGCGCGGCACGGTCCCGACCAGCCGGTTGTCCCAGGGGAAGCGGACCTCGAGGCGGTTGCCGGTGTCGACCTTCTTGCCGGCGATGCGCAGGTGTTCGGTGCGCACGTCGCTGCGGATCATCGTATCCATTTAGGCCACCAGGTTGAGGGCGAGATCGAAGGCGTCGAAGTTGCGCCAGCGGTGCGAGCCGGCCGGCGCGGTCATCTTGCGGTTGCAGATCAGCGGCACGCGCTGCTCGGAGATGCCGCCGTGGCTGCGCAGCGGCTCGGTGAGGCCCGAGAGGTCGTGCTTGGCGGCCGAGGTGCCCAGCACCTTGTGCTTGGTCGAGACGACCACGATGTCGCCCAGCCGCTCCGGCGGCAGCTCGAAGCGCGCCGCGGCCTCTTCCTTGGTCAGCACCGCCTCGATGCCGTCCATCGCCTTGAGCTTGGCGATCTGCGGCGCCGGATCGGCGCAGTAGACGACGGCGTAGGAGCCCAGTGCGCCGTGATGGACCACATAGGGGTCGGTGATCGGGAGAATTACCTTCGCCTTGTCCTTGCCCACCCAGCCGTCGAACAGGTCTTGCAGGTAGATCACGTCGGGCTGGCCGTCGGTCCGGAACTTGGCGTTCATGCCGTGGTCGGCGGTCAGGACGATGGTGCAGCCCATGGCGTCGAGCTTGGCCATGTAGCCGTCCATCATGGCGTAGAAGTCGTTGGCGACCGGCGTACCGGGCGCATGCTTGTGCTGGATGTAGTCGGTGGTCGAGAGATACATGATCTCCGGCCGGTCGCGCTCCATCAGCTTGACGCCGGCGGCGAACACGAACTCCGAGAGGCCGGCGCTGTAGACGTCTGGCACCGGCATGCCGACCAGCGCGTTGACGCCCTCGATGCCGTTCTCGGCGAGGCTCGCCTTGTCCGACTTCTCCGAGGAGAAGCTGCAGGCCTTGCCGGCCACCAGCTTGAGGTCCTTCCCGAGCAGCCCGCGCAGCTTGTCTTTGGCGGTGACGACGGCGATGCGGCAGCCGGCGCGCTGGAAGCTCGGAAACAGCGTCTCGATCCTGAGGAACTTCGGATCGTTCATCATCACCTCTTTCCCGGTGTCGGGATCGAGGAAGTAATTGCCGCTGATGCCATGCACCGCGGGCGGACGGCCGGTGACGATCGAGAGGTTGTTGGGATTTGTGAAGCTCGGCACCACGCAGTCGGCCAGGAGGTTGGTCCCCTCCTTCATCACCCTGGCGAACCAGGGCGCGCGGCCCGCCTTGACCGTCTCCTCGATGTAGCCGGGCTCCGAGCCGTCGATGCAGACGACCACCGTCGGCTGCTTGGGCAGCTTGTAGGTCCGGCCGTTGACGGTGATCTCGCCGCCAATCGTGTTCACGCTGTCGGGTGCCATGTTCTACTCCGCTGCCAGTGCGGGGCCGCCGTTGCTGACCCGCATCTCCGCCAGGACCTCGCGCACCGCTTCCAGCGCGCCCTTCATGTGGTCGGGATAAAGCCGGCCAATGCAGCCCATGCGGAAGGAATCCGCGACGGTGAGCTTGCCGGGATAGATCACGTAGCCACGGTCCTTCAGCCCGTCGTAGAAGCGCTGGAAGACGAACTTCGGGTCGGTCGGCATGTGGAAGGTGACGATGATCGGCGCCTGCAGCTCGTTGGGCAGCAGCGTGCGGAAGCCCATCGCGCGCATGCCGTCGATCAGCACTTTGGCGTTCTCGCGGTAGCGCTTGCCGCGGCCGGCGACGCCGCCCTCGGCCGCGTGCTCCTCGATCGCCTTGCCCAGCGCCACGATGACGTGGATCGGCGGCGTGAAGCGGTACTGGCCGGTCTTGGCGAAGCCCTCGGCCTGGTCGAACAGGTCGAGCACCAGCGTGGTCGCGTTGCCCTTGCACTGGGCGAGCGCTTCCTTGCGACAGACGACGAAGCCCAGGCCAGGCACGCCCTCGAGGCACTTGTTCGAGGAGGCGGCCAGCGCGTCGTAGTGGACCTTGCGGGCGTCGATCTCGATCGCGCCGAACGCCGACATCGAGTCGACCAGCAGGCGGCGGCCGAGCTTCTTCACCAGCGCGGCGATCTCGCCGATCGGGTTCAGGATGCCGGACGTGGTCTCGCAATGGACGGCGAAGACGTGGGTGATCGCCTTGTCGCCTGCGATCATCGCCTCGAGCCTGGCGAGGTCCGGCGGCGTATCCTCCGGCGTCTCGTAGGTCGCGACACCGCGGCCGGCGATCTCGGCGATCTTCTTCGCTCGCTGGCCGTAGGCGCCGTTGATGACGACGAGCAGCTTGCCGGTCTTCGGCACGAAGGAGGTGATCATCGCCTCGACGGCGAACGTGCCCGAGCCCTGCACTGGCACGGTGACGTGCGTACCCTCGGCGCCCGCCAGTTCCGCGATCTTCTCCAGCACCATCTTGTTGATGGCGATGAAGCCCTGATCGCGCGAGCCCCAGTCGTGCATCATGGCCTGCTTCACGCTGGCCGAGGTGGTGAGCGGGCCGGGCGTCAGCAGCAGCGGATCGCCGGTTTCGGACTGGGCAGGCTTCGTGTGGGGCATGGCAGAATGATCGGCTCGCGCTCTCTATCCGTCCACTATATATTCCGTATGTTATCTATAGGTTTCACATATATGACGCCGACCCAGCTCCGCGCCTTCCATCTCGTTGCCGAGGCAGGCTCCTTCTCCGCCGCCGCCCGCGCCTCGGGCCTCAGCCAGCCCAACCTCTCGGGCCAGGTGACGGCGCTCGAGAAGGCCTACGGCGTGCGCCTGTTCGACCGGCGCGGCCGCAACGTCACGCCGACCGAGACCGGCCGCCAGCTCCACGGCGTCACGACCCGGCTATTCGCCGTGCAGGACGAGGCCCAGGCGCTGCTGCAGGGCGAGCGGGCGCTGACCCGCGGCCATCTCCGCATCGCCGCCGACTCCGCCCATCACGTGGTGCCGATCATGGCGGCGCTGCGCAGGCGTGCCGGTGGCCTCACCTTCGCGCTGTCGATCGATAATTCCGCCGTCGTGCTGGAGCGGCTGCTGCGCCACGAGGCCGACGTCGCGGTGATGGCCAAGAGCATCTCCGATCCGCGCATGCACGCCGTCCGCCTGCGCACCGACCGCGTGGTCCTGTTCGTGCCGGCGGGCCATGCGCTGGGCAAGCGCGGCCGCATCAAGCTCGCCGACCTCGCGGGCCAGGAACTGGTGCTGCGCGAACGCGGCTCGATCACGCGCGAGGTGCTTGAACAGGCGATGGCCACCGCCGATATCAGGCCCGCCTCGATCGTCGAGGTGCAGACCCGCGAGGGCGTGCGCGAGGCAGTGGCGGCGGGCTTCGGCGTCGGCGCGGTGTTCGCGAGCGAACTCGGCGAAGATCGCCGCTTCCGCCGCATCGTCCTCTCCGACAGTGACCTTGCGGTGGCCGAATACGCCGTCTGCCTGCAGGAGCGCCGTCGCGTGGCGCTGGTGCGGGCGTTCATGGACGAAGCCACGCGGCTCTCGTCGTAACAAAACTTTCATAATTAGCGGACGAGGCGTAGGATTCGGCGATCATGCATGGCGTAGAAACCATCCTGAACGTGCTGGGCAGCGTCTGTTTGCTGCTGTGGGGCGTGCGCATGGTGCGCACCGGCCTGACGCGCGCGTTCGGCGCCACCCTGCGCCGCGCCATCGGCGCCTGCTCGCGCAACCGCTTCACCGCCTTCGCGGGCGGGCTCGCGATCACCGGCGTGCTGCAGTCGAGCACCGCCACGGCGCTGCTGCTCTCCTCCTTCGCCGGGCGCGGCCTGATTCCGCTGTCGATCGCGCTCGCCGTCATGCTGGGGGCCGACGTGGGCACCACCATCGCCGCCCAAATCCTGTCGTTCGACCTGGGCTGGGTCTCTCCGTTGCTGATCGGCGCCGGCGTCATCGCCTTCCTGTCGACCGAGTTCGACAAGCCGCGCCATCTCGGGCGTGTCGCCATCGGCCTCGGCCTGATGCTGCTGTCGCTGAAGCTGCTGGCGCTCGCCACCGCGCCGTTGCGCGGCGCGCCGGCCTTCATGGCGGCACTGGGCGGCCTGCAGGACGAGTACGTGATCGCCGTCGTGCTGGCCACGCTCGCCACTTGGTTCGTGCATTCGAGCCTGTCGATCGTGCTGCTGATCATGTCCTTCGCGGCGGGCGGCCTGGTCGAGCCCAAGCTCGCGCTGGCGCTGGTGATCGGCGCCAACATCGGCGGCGCGCTGGCGCCCTACATGGCGCAGGCCGGCGCCGAGATCGAGGCGCGGCGCGTGCCGCTCGCCAACCTGATCACCCGCGGCATCGTGGGCATCGCGCTGCTGCCCTTCCTCGGGCCGGTGCTGCAGGCGATGACCTGGCTCGACCCGTCGGCGACGCGGCTCGCCGTCAACTTCCATACCGCCTTCAACATCGCGATGGCCATCCTCTTCCTGCCGCTGATCGACACGGTCGCGTGGGCCTGCCGCCGCCTGCTGCCCGACAGGCCGGTGGCCGACGATCCCGGCAAGCCACGCCACCTCGATCCCAATGTGCTCGACTCGCCCACCGAGGCGCTGGGCTGTGCGCTACGCGAGACGCTGAACCTCGGCGACAGGGTGGCCGACATGCTGCGCCAGACGATCGAGGTGTTCGACCGCAACGAGCCCAAGGCAGTGAAGGCCATCGAGGCGGCGGACGATTCGGTCGACCGGCTCTATGAGGCGATCAAGCTCTACCTCATCCAGACTTCGCGCAACGAACTCGGTGAGGACGATGGCAAGCGCTATGTCGAGATCCTGACCTTCACCACCAACCTCGAGCATGTCGGCGACATCATCGACAAGAACCTGATGGAGCTCGCCGCCAAGAAGATCAGGAACCGCTATACCTTCTCGCACGAAGGCATGGCCGAGCTGCGCGCGATCCATGCGCAGGTCCTGGAAAACCTGCGGCTCGCACTGAACGTGTTCACCACGCGCGACATCTCGCTCGCCCGCCGTCTCGTTGCCGAAAAGACCAACATGCGCGAGGCCGAGTCGCGCGCCGCCGACAGCCACTTCGCACGCCTGCGCGAAGGCCGCCCCGAATCGATCGAGACCAGCTCGATCCACATGGACGTGATCCGTGACTTGAAGCGCATCAACGGCCACCTGACGACGGTGGCCTACCCCATCCTCGAAGCGGCCGGCGAACTCGCCCAAACCCGCCTTAAAACGACGGATCAGCCCCTGATCCGCGCTCCGCTGGGATCGTAGGGCGCGCGCAGCGACACCTTCGCCTTGAGTCGGGTGCCGGCGAGATCCACCTCGAAGCGGCCGGCCTCGAGCCACGCCACATCGATCGCCGCGCCGTCCGCGCGCTTCACGTAGCCCAGCCCGACCGACGCGCCGACCGTGTGGCCGTAGCCCGCCGAGGTGAGATCGCCGACCGGCTTGCCGTCGCGCAGCAGCGCCTCGCCGCCCCACAGGAGCGGCTCTCGGTCCTCGACCACGACCGACACCAGCCGCCGCGCCAGCGGCTTGCCCTTGGCCTCGACCAGTGCCTTGTGGCCGACGAACCCGCCCGGCTTGTCGAGCTTCACCGCCCAGCCGAGCCCCGCCTGGAAAGGATTGTCGTCGGGCGTCAGCTCGCGACCCCAGGCGCGGTAGCCCTTCTCCAGCCGCAGCGTCTCGACGGCGTAGTAGCCGGCATCGCGCAGCCCGAGCTCGGCGCCCGCCTCGTGGAGCGTCTCGAAGACCGTGACGGCGAACTCGACGGGCACGTAGAGCTCCCAGCCCAGCTCGCCCATATAAGTCCGGCGCGACGCCCACACCGTCGCATAGCCGATGCCGACCTCGCGGATCGCGGCGAACGGGAAGCCCTCGTTGGAGAAGTCGGCCTTGCTGACCTTCTGCAGCAGCGCGCGGCTCTTCGGCCCCATGATCGACAGCACCGTCCAGCCCGATGTGACGTCGGTCAGCACGACATGGGCATTGTCCGGCAGGTGCCTGCCCAGCCAATCCATGTCGCGCGTCGGCTGCGCCGAGCCCGTGATGACCAGAAACTTGTCCCGCGCCAGCCGCGCAATGGTGAGGTCGCTCTCGAACGTCCCGCGCTCGTTCAGCAGCCCCGTGTAGACCGTGCGGCCGACCGGCACAGCGACGTCATTGGCGCAAAGGCGCTGGAGTACCGCCTCGGCGTCGCGGCCCTGTACCAGCAGCTTGCCGAACGAGGTCTCGTCGGTGACCGTGACGCCTTCGCGCGTCGCCTTGTGCTCGGCGGCGACCGCGTCGAACCACGCGCCGCGGCCCCAGCCGTACTGCATGTCCGGTGTCTTGCCGATGCCGGCGAACCAGTTGGGCCGCTCCCAGCCCATCTTGTTGCCGAACCACGCGCCGCGCGCCTTGAGGCGGTCGTATAGCGGCGAGCGGCGGAACGGCCGGCCGCTCTCCTGCTCGCGTTGCGGCCACGGCATCTTGTAGTGCAGCCCCAGCGTCTCCGAAACGCGCGCCTTGAGCCACGTATCGTTGCCGTGGAAGCCGGCGAAGCGGCGGATGTCGACCGGCCAGAGGTCGAGTGTCGGCTCTCCCGCCACGATCCATTCGGCGAGCGCCATGCCGGCGCCGCCCGAACTCGCGATGCCCATGGAGTTGAAGCCGGCGCCGACGAAGAAGCCCTTCACCTGCGGTGCCTCGCCCATGATGTAGTTCAGGTCGGGCGTGAAGCACTCCGGCCCGTTCATGAAGGTCTTGATGCCGGTCTTCTCGAGCGACGGCACGCGGATCAGCGCGTTGTCCATCAGGATCTGGAACTGGTCCCAGTCGTCCGGCAGCATCCCGAACTCGAAATCGTCGGGGATGACGTCCTTGTTCCACGGCTTGGCCTCGGGCTCGAAGCCGCCCATCAGCAGGCCGCCGACCTCCTCCTTGAAGTAGATGTAGCCGTCAGGATCGCGCATCACCGGCAGGTCGCGCGGCACGTTCTCCATCTTCTCGGTGACGATGTACATGTGCTCGCAGGAATAGAGCGGCACCGTCACGCCGATCGTGCGCGCGAGCTGTCGCGTCCACTGGCCGCCGCAATTGACGACGATCTCGGCCTTGATCGGCCCCTGAGTCGTCTGAACGCCGGTGACGCGCTTGCCGGTGGGGCCGTCCTCGGTGTCGATCGAGGTGACGCGCGTCTTCTCGAAGATGCGGACGCCGCCGTTGCGTGCGCCCTTGGCCAGCGCCTGCGTGATGTCGGCGGGATTGGCCTTGCCGTCGCCCGGCAGCCACACGGCGCCAACCAGGTCGTCGGTACGCATGATCGGATACTTTTCGCCTGCTTGGGCAGGCGTTAGCTCCTCACAGACGACGCCCTGCGACAGCGCCATCGCGGCGTTGCGGCGGAGATAGATCATGCGCTCCTGGGTGCGCGCGACCGACAGCGAGCCGCATTGTTTCCAGCCGGTGGCCAGGCCGGTTTCGGCCTCGAGCTTCGAATAAAGCTCGGTCGAGTAACGGATGAGGCGCGTCAGGTTCTGGAAGCCGCGCAACTGCCCGACGAGACCGGCCGCATGCCAGGTCGTGCCGCCGCTCAGACGCCCCTGCTCCAGCAGCACGACGTCCTTCCAGCCGTGCTTGGTGAGATGATAGGCCGTCGAGCAGCCCATGATACCGCCGCCGACGATAACGACGCGCGCCTGTGTCGGGAAATTGCCGGCCATCAGAGCCGTCCCGCCACGGCCGCCTCGTACATCTGCCGCATCTCCGGAACACCCGCCTTGATCGGATTGCCGCCGGCCGTCGGATCGACGGCCGCCATCTCGGAGAACTTGTCGAGGTGCTCGGCCCTTACGCCGAGGTCGGCCAGCGTATGCGGGATGCCGATCTCGCGGCGGAGATCGAGCGTCCATTGCATGAAGCCGTCGAAGGTCGGGCTGCGCAGATTGAGCCAGCGCGCAAGCCGCACGATCTTGTCCTCGATCGCCGGGCGGTTGAACTTCACCACGTATGGCATGGCGACGGCATTGGTGAGGCCGTGGTGCGTGTCGAGCACGGCGCCGACCGGATGAGAGAGCGAATGGATGGCGCCCAGGCCTTTCTGGAAAGCGGTCGACCCCATCTGTGACGCGGCCAGCATGTGGCCGCGGGCCTCGATATCGCGGCCGTCCTTTACCGCGCGCGCCAGGGTCTCCTTGACGAGCCGCATGCCTTCGACTGCGATCCCCTCGGCATAGGGGTGATAGCCCGGCGCGCAATAGGCCTCGAAGCAGTGGATGAAGGCATCCATGCCGGTGCCGGCCGTGAGCCTGGCCGGCAGGCCGACGGTCAGTTCGGGATCGGCGATGACGATGGCCGGCATCATCTTCGGATGGAAGATCACCTTCTTTGTATGTGTCTTCTCATCGGTGATGACGGAGGCGCGGCCGGTTTCGGAGCCGGTGCCGGCCGTCGTCGGCACGGCGATCGACGGGTAGATGCCGGCCGGGTTGGCGCGCGTCCACCAATCACCGATATCCTCGAAGTCCCACATCGGCCGCGTCTGCCCGGCCATGAAGGCGATCGCCTTGGCGGTGTCGATGCCTGAGCCGCCTCCCCAGGCAATGACGCCGTCGTGCTTGCCGGCCCGCAGCACACGTATGCCGGCCTCGACGTTGGAGGCGACCGGATTGGGCTTCACGTCGCTGAACAGCGCCACCTCGATGCCCGCTTTGCGCAACCTGGTCATCGCATCGGAGACCATGGACAGCCTGGCAAGGCCGGGATCGGTGACCAGCAGCGGGCGCCTGAGCCCCACTGCCTTGCAGGCGTCGGGCAGTTCCTTGATGCGGCCGGCGCCAAAGCGGATCGAGGTCGGGTAGTTCCAGTTGCCGACGAGAGACATCAAACAAGTTCCATGTAGCGGTCGAGTTCCCATTCCGTGATGGCCTTGCGGAATTCCCGCTCTTCCCACTCACGTGTTGCAGAATAGTGATCGACGAAGGCATCGCCGAAGAGGTCGCGCGCCGCCTTCGAAGCCTTCAGACGGCCGGCTGCTTCCATCAGGGTTCGCGGCAACTGCGACTTCGCCGGGTGCTTCTTCTCATAGGAGTTGCCCTTGATGGGCTCGCCCGGGTCGATGCCGTTCTCGATACCCCACAGGCCCGAGCCGACCGCCGCGGCAAGCGCGAGATAGGGATTGGCGTCGGCCGCGGCGACGCGATACTCGACGCGCGTCGATTTCGCCGAGCCCGGGATGACGCGCAGCGAGGTCGTGCGGTTCTCGACGCCCCAGCTCGACACGGTCGGCGCCCAGAAGCCCGGGATCAGGCGGCGGTAGGAGTTCACGTTGGACGCCACCATGCCCAGCAGCTCGGGCATCAGCGCCGCCTGTCCGCCGACGAACTGGCGCATCGTCTTGCTCATGCGATGCGGTGCCTTCTCGTCGAAGAACACCGGCTTGCCGCTTTTCCACAGCGACATGTGCATGTGACCGCCGCAGCCCGGCCAGTCCTTCGACCATTTGGCCATGAAGGTCGCGAGCCAACCCCGTTTCTGCGCCAGCACCTTAGTGAAGAGCTTGAACAGCGCGGCCTTGTCGGTCGCCTCCAGCGCGTCGTCGACCCTGAGTGCCGCTTCGAGGACGCCGGCGCCTGTCTCGGTGTGCAGGCCCTCGATTCCCATGTCCATCGTCTCGCACAGGGCCAGCAGGTCGCGGTACCAGTCGCTCAGCACCGAGTTGCGCAGCACCGAATAGCCGAAGAAGCCAGGAGAGATCGACTTCAGGTTTCGGTAGCCCTTCTCGCGGATCGACTCCGGCGTCTCAGCGAAGACGAAGAACTCGTATTCGAAGCCTACCTTGACCTCGAAGCCGAGCTTCGCGGCACGCGCCAGTACACGCTTCAGCGTGCCACGCGGACAAAGCTCCTCGGCCTTGTCGACGAACTCGCAGAGGAACATCAGGTTGCCGGGCTCGGTCGCAATCTCGCGGCACGTCTCGGGCAGGATGCGGACATTGGCGTCGGGATAGCCGGTATGCCAGCCCGTATAGGTGACATTGTCGTAGAGCTGGTCGTTCATGTCCCAGCCCAGCACCACGTCGCAGAAGCCGAAGCCGCCCTCGAGCGCGGAGTGGAACTTGTCGATGTGGATGTACTTGCCACGCAGGATGCCATCGATGTCGTGGACGCCCACCTTGACGTGGGTCAGCCCGCGTTCCTTGACGATCCTGCGCGCGTCAGCCGCTGTTTTGACCTGGCGCGGTTCCATTCGGCCTCCCCGGATTGCGCCGGGCCAGCCTAGCCGCTGAGATAGCGCGGAAGCCAGAGGGCAATGTCGGGGAATACGGCGATGACCATGGTGAACAGCACCATGATGATCAGGTAGGGCATCGTCACGCGGGCGATATAGCCCAGCCCGTCCTCAGTGAGGCCCTGGATCACGAACAGGTTGAAGCCGACCGGCGGCGTGATCTGCGCCATCTCGACCACCAGAACCAGGAAGACGCCGAACCAGATCGGATCGAAGCCCGCTGCCTTCACGATCGGCATGACGATTGGCAGGGTCATCACGATCATGCTGAAACCGTCGAGGAAGCAGCCAAGGATCAGGTAGAACGCGATCAGGGCGACGATCAGCATGAAGGGCGACAGGCCGAGACTGCTGACGAACTGGGCGACCGCCGCCGGAATGCCGAGAAATGCCGCCGCGCTGCCCAGGATCGAGGCGCCGAGCACAATCAATGCGATCATGGCGCAGGTCTGTACGGAGCCGATGGCGATCGCCTTCAGGGCGGACCACGGCAACGCTCCCTGCAGGCGCGCCACGACAAGCGCACCCAGCACGCCCACGGCCGCCGCCTCGGAAGGCGTGGCGAGGCCACCATACATCGATCCCAACACGCAGAGGATGAGGAAGACGGCAGGTCCGAGCTCCCGGATCGACGACAGGTACTCGGCAGCCGACGCGATGCGAATCTTGCGCTCGGCAGCCGGGACGAGCCCCGGCCGCAGCGCAGTGTGCGTCATGATCCACACCATGAAGCTCGCCGCCAGCAAGGCCCCGGGAATGAACCCGGCCGTGAACAGCTTGGCGATCGAGACGTCACCCAGAACACCGTAGATGATCATGATGTTCGAGGGCGGGATCAGGAAGCCGAGCGTCCCGGCGCCGGCCAGCGAACCCACCGCAACGTCCTTCGAGTAGCCCCGCTTCGTCAGCTCGGAAATCGAAATCCGCCCGACCACCTGGGTGGTGGCCGCCGACGAACCGGAGATCGCGGCGAAGATCGTGCAGCCGATGACATTGACGTGCAGCAGGCGGCCCGGCAGCAGGGCGGCCCACGGCGAGAGCCCGCGAAACAGCGCCTGCGACAGACGCGTGCGGAACAGGATCTCTCCCATGACAATGAACAGCGGCAACGCCAGCAGTTCCTGTGTCGTCAGGATGTTCCAGGCATATTGCGCCAGCAGCTTCTCGAGCGGAATGTCGCGGAAAATCGCCAGGAGGATCGTCCCGGTGACCGCGAGCGTCCAGCCGATCCACAAGCCGCCCGCCAGAAAGGCGAACAGCACCACGAACATGGTGAGAACGATCTCGAGCATGGCCGCTCAACGCATTCCGAACGTCATTCGGCGGCCGACGCGGCGCGCATGTTGAGGTCCTCCAGCGGCAGCCCGAACGCCGCCTGGAAGAAGCGCGCGACGAACTGCAGGACGAGCAGGCAGATACCGAACGTAACGAGCGCCTGCGGAATCCAGAGCGGGCTACCACTGGAAATCGAGGTCTGATCGCTGACGAAGCTGCGCCAGGTGAAGTTGACCATGGCGTAAGCGAGAAAGCCGCTGAAGCCGACGCCCAGCGCGGCCAGGACAGTCTCCATCCAGCGCCGTGCCGCAGGGCCGACGCGCGACAGGACGAGCGTCACCCTGATGTGACCGCCGGCGCGGAGCGTCATGGCCGCGCCGAAAGTGAAGGCCGCGGCCATCAGATAGGAGCTGTACTCCCAAGCAACGGGAATATCGGCCGGCACCCAGGGGAAGATGTCGGACAAGGCCCGCACCGCGACCTCGCCCAGCATCAGGCAGGCGAGCGCTACCAGGCAGGCAGCGCCCATCCAACCGTCGAGCCGTCCGAGCAGGTCGATCCCGTCGAGGAAGGCGCGCAGCGGCTGCGGCGCGCCTTCGTTGGGATTCGGCCCGTGGCCGCTCACGCGCGCTTCATTTCGACGAGGTAGGCCTTGATCGGCGCCGCCGAAGCCGGCACGCGCTTCATGAAGTCCGCGGTCATCGACGCCGTCCGCTTGCGCAGCTCGCCCATCATGGCGTCCGGCACGGCGACGATCTGCATGCCGCCGTCAGTCAGCTTCTTGGCGCTGTCCTTGTCGGCCTGCAGCGACGACGCCCAGAACGTCGGTTCGAGCTTCTTTGCCAGCTCGACGATGGCCTTCTGGTTGGCCGGGCTGATCTTCTTCCAGGTGTCGTTGTTGATGGTCACGATCTGGCTGGACCATTGATGGTTGGTGGCGTGGAAGAACTTCAGGAACTCCCAGAACTTACCATCGACGCCCGACACCGCCGAGGTTGAAACGCCTGCCACCGCACCCGAGGACAGGGCGGCGATGGTCTCGCCCCAGGGTATCAGGGCGGGCGCCATGCCGATGGCGCTGCACATGTCCTGGGAGTTCTTGTCGGGCACGCGGATCTTGATGCCCTTCAGACCATCCACCGACTCGGCCTTGACCTTGAGGTGCAGGTACTGGGTCGGCCACGGCACCATGTAGAGAATGGTCTGATTGTTCTTGAGCGCGATCTTCTCGTACTCGGGTCGGATGTGTTTGTGCAGAATCTTGAGCTCGTCGGCCGAGCCGCACAGGAATGGAATGCCCTCGATGCCGAGCATCGGCTCGTCGCCGATTTGCTGGACGTTGAGGATGTCGGCCATGGGCACCAGCCCGTCGCGCACCGCACGGAGCTGCTCGGGCCCCTTGAAGCCGAGCTGACCGCCCGACTTGACCTCGATCTCGACGGCACCGCCCGTCGCCTTCTTCACTTCCTCGGCAAACTTCTTGGCGTTCACAGTGTGGAAGTTGCCATCGGGCCAAACCGTCGCCAGCGGCAACTTGAGCGGCGCCTGCGCGCGAACCACCGCCGGCGCTCCGACCAACGCCATCGCACCGACACCAACGCCTACCTTCAAGGCATTTCTACGTCCCAGCATCATCGAAGCCCCCTTTGTTAGGTTTCAACCTTCCCCTACTCGAGCCGCCGCCTACTCCGCTGCCTGCGACGGCTTGAATGCGTATACCTTTTCCGCCGTGTCCTCGGTGATGAGGCCATCGGCAAGGTCATTGGCGACCTGCACGCGATCGCGCTCCCGAGGCGAGCCGATGCCGGCGCCACCCGGCGTCATGACGATCAGGCGGTCGCCCGGCGGAATGAGCTGGAAGCCCTTGCCCTTGAGCTTCGCGCCCGATTTCAGGGCGACGAATCCCGCCTTGCCGTCGGCGCCGCCGTCGCGGCCGCGCGGCGGATGATCGATGCGATCGAACGCCGCCAGCAGGTCGAACGGCTCGGCGATGCCGCTCTCGATCTCCATGATCTGCCCCAGGCCGCCGCGCGTGCGGCCGGCACCGCCCGAATCGGGGCGGAACTCCTTGCGCCAGAAGATCAGCGGCGTCTGGGTCTCGGCGATCTCGACGGGCGTGCCGCGCACGCCCGAGGGGTAGGCCGTAGCCGACAGGCCGTCCTTGTCCGGCCGGGCGCCAGTCCCGCCGTTCGAGGTGATGGCCATGCCGAAGCCGTAGTTGCCACCCTCCCCGCCTTTGACATGGCCGCGCACGTTGATGTTCCACAGGCACGACGTGCCCTCTGCCGGCACGCGATCCGGCACGATCTGGCGCAGGCAGCCAAAGGTCACGTCAGGCAGCATCTGACCGATGACGTGGCGGGACGCGACGGCGCTGGGCTTGGGCGCGTTCAGAATGCTGCCCTCGGGCGCCGACACGGTGAGCGGCTCGAGCGAGCCGGCATTGTTCGGAATGTGCGTGGCGACCACGCAGCCCAGGCCGAACACCGTATAGGCCGTCGTATAGGCGAGCGGCACGTTGATGCCGCGCCGCGACACGCCCGTGGTGCCCGTGTAGTCGACATGGATGCCGGTGTCGGACACGGTGAGCGTCGCCTCGAGCGTAACCGGCTCGTCGTAGCCGTCGACCGTCATGGCGTTGCGCCAGGTGCCCTTCGGCAGCCTGGCGATCTCGGCCAGCACGGCCTCCTTCGACCGGGCGATGATGTGGTCGCCGAGGCCATCGAGCGAGTCGATGCCGAACTCGTCCATCATCTCCACGAGGCGGCGCGCGCCGACGTCGTTGCAGGCCGCCAGGGAATAGACGTCGCCCTCGGTGTCGACCGGCTGGCGTGTGTTGGCGCGGATCATCGCCATCAGCGTCTCGTTCGCGCGGCCCTGGTCGAAGATCTTCAACATCGGGATGTAGAGCCCCTCCATGAACACGTCGGTGCCGTCGGGCCCGAAGCCGATGCCACCGATGTCCATGAGATGGCTGGTGCAGGAGAACAGCGCCACCAGCCTGCCGTTGCGGAAGCAGGGCGTGGTGATGACGAAGTCGTTGAGATGACCGGTGCCCATCCACGGGTCGTTGGTGATGTAGGCATCGCCCGGCTTCATGGTCTCGACCGGGAAATAACGCAGGAAGTGCTTCACCGATTCGGCCATCGAGTTCACGTGGCCCGGCGTGCCGGTCACCGCCTGGGCGAGCATCCGGCCCTGCAGGTCGAAGACGCCGGCCGAGAGATCGCCGCATTCGCGCACGATCGGGCTGAAGGCGGTGCGCATCAGGGTCTGCGCCTGCTCCTCGACCACCGCGATCAGGCGGTTCCACATGATCTGCAGGTCGATCAGACCGACGCTGTTGGACTGGCTCATGCTGCTCCTTGCGCGTCCTTGCGGTCCATGACGATACAGCCGGACGCATCGATATGCGCGGCAAAACTGGCCGAAATATAGGTCGAAGTCTCGTCCTCGGCGACGATGGCGGGACCGGCGAAGGCGCTGCCGGGCGGCAGCCTTTCGCGCCGGTAGACCGGTACTTCGGTGGTCTTGCCGCTGCGGCCGTCGAAAACCGGCCGTTTGCCGACGGGCTTGGGCGCCGGCGCGCTGCCGGCCTCGCCCTGCACCTCGGGCTGCCGCGCCTCGGTCGAGACCTGGACCGACCAGCTCAGCACCTCGATCGCGGCATCGGGAATGTGCCGCTCGAACAGCACGGCGTAGTCGCGCTCGTAGGCCTCGCGCAACGCCTGAATGTCGGCCGCCGTCAGCGGTCGCTGCGGCAGGGTCACCATGATCTCGTGGCCCTGGCCGACATAACGCATGAAGGCGACGCGGCGCTCGAACGTCGGCAGTCCGCGCGCGCCGGGCGCCACCAGCGCCGTCGCCTCGGCGCTCATTTCGTCCAGGAGCTCGGTTGCCGCCGCCGCGTCGAAGGTGTCGAGCCGCATGTAGCGGCTGCGCACGAGTTCGTAGGAGACAGGTGCCGCGAGGAAGCCCACCGCCGAGCCGACGCCGGCGTTGGGCGGCACGATCACGCGCTGTACGCCGATCTTCTCGGCGACGCGCGCCGCGTGGAGCGGCGCACCGCCGCCGAAGGCCACCAGCGTGTACTGATTGGCGACCGCGCCGCGCTCGACGGCGTGCACACGGGCCGCACTCGCCATGTTCTCCGACACCATCTCGTAGACGGCATAGGCGCCCATCTCGGTCGAGAGGCCGATACCCGTGGCGACGTCGCGGTCCAGCGCGCCGCGCGCCGCCTCGACGTCGAGCGCAATCGAGCCGCCGGCGAAGTGCGCCGGATCGATCGTGCCCAGCACGACGTTGGCGTCGGTGACGGCGGGATGCTTCCCGCCGCGCCCGTAGCAGGCAGGGCCCGGCTCGGCACCGGCGCTCTCGGGACCTACCGTCACGCGCTTCAGCGCGTCGAGATGGGCGATCGAGCCGCCGCCGGCACCGATCTCCACCATCTCGATCACAGGTATGCGCACCGGCAGCCCTGATCCCTTGAGGAAGCGGGCCGCGCGATCGACCTCGAACAGCCGCGCCATGTGCGGCTGGTAGTCGTCGATCAGGCAGATCTTGGCCGTGGTCCCGCCCATGTCGTAGCTGAGGGCGCGTGTCACGCCGGCGCGCGCCGCAACCTGAGCCGCAAAGATCGCGCCACCGGCAGGACCGGACTCGACCAGACGCACAGGGAAGCGCCGCGCCGTCTCGATGGCCGTGAGCCCGCCGCCGGAAGTCACGAGATAGATCGTGCCCTTGAACTTCTCTTTCGCTAGGGCCGTCTGCATGCGCGCCAGGTAGGAGTCCATCAGCGGCTGCACATAGGCATTGGCGACGGCCGTCGACGTGCGCTCGTATTCACGCACCTCGGGGCAGACCTCGCTCGACAGAGTCACCCAGAGATCGGGCAGCTCGGCCTTCAGTATCTCCCGCACCCGCCGCTCGTGAGCCGGGTTCACGTAGGAATGCATGAAGGCGACGGCGACACTTTCGATCCCTTCGTCCTTCACCTTCTTCGCCAGGGCGCGCACGGCGGATTCGTCGAGAGCCAGGCGCACCTTGCCGTGCACATCCATCCGTTCCGGCACAGTGAAGCGCAGCGCACGCGGCACCAACGGCTTCGGCTTCTCGATCGTGAGATCGTACTGGTCGTAGCGGCTTTCGTTGGCGATATCGAGCACGTCACGGAAGCCGTCGGTGGCAATCAGAGCCGTACGAGCGCCGCGCCGTTCGATCACCGCGTTGGTCGCGAGCGTCGTTCCATGCACGAAGACTGCGACATCGCCGAAGCCCTTGCCGGCATCGCCGAGGATGAGTCGAACACCCTCGAGAACCGCCTGCTCGGGCCGTTGCGGCGTCGTCAGGAGCTTGCGCGTCAGCCGTCTGCCGTCCTCTTCCAATACCACGTCCGTAAACGTTCCGCCGATGTCGACGGCAATGCGCAAATCGTTGACCACCTTGAATTCAAACCTCTGTGCCGCAAAGCGGGCGGAAACGTAGACCGGGCGCCCCCGCGTTGCAATTCGCGGGCCAGCACGCCTATGGTCGCGCTGTGACGGTCGCGGCCAAAGCGCTTAGATCGCAGGTATTCGTCATCCTGCGTCCCAACGACCCCAGTCCCGCTGCGCGGCGCTGGCGGTCGATCCATCTGGTCGTGCTCAGCATCGGCATGCTGGCCGTGATTCTGCTGTCGATCGACGAACTGGCGCACGGTCATCGCGACGTCCTGCGCATCGCGATATGGCTGGTGACGGCCTTTTTCCTGCTCGAGTACATCGCACGGCTGTGGGTCGCTCCGGAAATTCCCCGATTCGACGAACTGTCCCCGGGTCGAGCCCGCCTGCGCTGGGCGGTTTCGCTGCCCGGGCTGATCGGCCTGCTGGCGATCGCGCCGGCCGCCATGCTGACCGGCGGCTACGCCTTCGGTGCCGCCGACACGGCCTCCGTGTTCTGCATCCTCTGGATCCTGAAGCTCGGCGTGCATGCGCCGGCCTTCGGCACGCTCGGCCGCGTGATATCGAACGAACGCGCGCCGATCACCAGCGTGCTGATCGTGTTCGCGATCCTGCTGATGTCGGCGGCGACGGCGGCGCACATGCTCGAGCGCGATGTCCAGCCCAAGGCTTTCGGCAGCCTGCCCGACGCGATGTGGTGGGCCGTGGTCACGCTGACGACGACCGGCTACGGCGACGTCGTGCCGCTCACGCTGGGCGGCCGGCTGGCCGGCTCGCTTCTGATGATCAGCGGCATTGCGGTGCTGGCGCTGATGACCGGCGTGCTGGCGACCGGCTTCGCGCAGGAGGAGCGGCGTCGCGAATACCTGCGCGTGTGGGACCAGGTTTCCCGCGTGCCGATCTTCGCATCGCTTGGCGTCGTCACCCTCTCCGAGATCGTCGGCAAGCTGCGCACACGCTACTACCCCGCGCGCGTCATGGTTCTCCGGCGCGGCGATCCCGGCGATTCGATGTTCTTCATTTCCAACGGCGAGGTCGAGGTACGTCTGCCGAACGGCGCCTCCGTCCGCCTTGCAGACGGTGCGTTCTTCGGCGAGATGGCGCTGCTCAACCGCCAGCCGCGAACCGCGTCGGTCGCCACCACGCGACCGACCACCATGCTGGTCCTCTATGCCAGCGACTTCTACGAAATCGCCTCGCACATTCCGGCGCTCGCCGAAGCTGTGGAGAAGGAGGCGAAGCGACGCCGCGAGGAAAACCTCGAGCGCCAGTCAGGCGCCAACAAGCCGGGTGACAGCAAGCAATGATCGAAACGGACCTTCTGGTCGTCGGCTCGGGCGCCGCCGGCTTTTCCGCGGCCTTGGCGGCCTCGCACGCCGGGCTCGACGTGCTGATGGTCGAGAAGGAAGGCCAGTTCGGCGGCACCACCGCCTACTCCGCCGGCGTCATCTGGATTCCCGGCAACCGGCACGGCAAGGCGCTGGGCATCCCCGACTCGAAGGAGGAGGCTCTCACCTACCTGCAGCACGAGGCCGGCAACCGGCTGAACCTCGAGCTCGCCAACGCCTTCCTCGACAACTGCAATCCGGCCGTCGAGTTCATCGAGAATAACACTCATGTCCGCTACGAGGCCGTGCCGATCTGGGCGGACTATCATCCCACCAAGCCCGGCGCGGCGCAGGGCGGTCGCTCGCTGCTGCCGCTGCCGTTCGACGGGCGGCGGCTGGGCCGCCGCTTCGCACAGCTGCGGGCGCCGCTGCGCACCATGATGGCGTTCGGCGGCATGATGCTCGGCCGCAACGACCTGCCGCACGTCTTCAGGATGACGCGATCGGCGAAGTCGGCGATGCATGTCGCAGGCATGACGGCGCGCTATGCTTTCGATCGCCTGAACCACGACCGCGGCACCCGCCTCACCAACGGCAATGCCCTGATTGCCGCACTCGCGCTATCGGCCGAGGAACGCGGCATCGACCTGTGGCTGGATTGCCCGGTCGTCGAGCTGGTGCAACGTGACGGTGCGGTGGTGGGAGCGATCGTGCAACGTAACGGCGAGCGCCAGGAGATCGGGACGCGACGCGGTGTCGTGCTGGCCTGCGGCGGCTTCCCCGCGGACGACGATCTGAAGCGGCGGTACTATGGCCATGTACGCGACGGCCACCAGCACCGCTCGGCACCACCGCCGGGCAATCGCGGCGACGGCATCCGTCTCGGCCAGTCGGCGGGCGGCACGATGGCCGAAGACGTGGCCTTTGCCGCGGCATGGGTGCCGGTTTCTCTGGTGCCGCAGCCCGACGGCTCGACCCTGCCGTTCCCGCATTTCTACGAACGCGGCAAGCCCGGCTACATCGCCGTCGATGCCGGCGGCAAACGCTTCGCCAACGAATCGGCTTCCTATCACGACTTCGTGCCGGCCATGGTCGACGCCTGCCGCGGCCGCGACGAGACGAGCTGCTGGCTGCTCTGCGACCACCGCGCCATCCGGCGCTACGGCATGGGCGCCATTGGCCCGGCCCCGCTGCCGCTCGGGCCGCATCTCAGGAACGGCTATCTTGTGAAGGCGTCCAGTTGGGCGGAGCTCGCCGGCAGAATCGGCATCGATGCAGCCTCCCTGCAGGCGACGATCGAGCGCTTCAACGCCAACGCCTCCCGGGGCGAGGACCCCGATTTCGGCAAGGGAACCGACGCTTACCACCGCTTCAACGGCGACCCCACGCACCAGCCCAATCCCTGCCTGGCGCCGCTCGTCCAACGGCCATTCTACGCCATGAAGATGATCCCCGGGGACATCGGGACCTTCCTGGGCCTGCGGGTCGATGGCAACGCCCGGGTGCTCGACCCGGCTGGCACGCCGATCCGGGGGCTCTATGCCGCCGGCAACGACATGACCAGCGTCATGGGAGGCACCTATCCCGGGGCCGGCATCACCATTGGCCCGGCCCTCACCTTCGGGTATATCGCGGCCCGTCACGCCGCCTCCGCCGCCCGCTAGCCCCTCAGCAACCAAGGCTGCCAGCCATGTCGCTCATCACGCCCGTCATCCTGGTCGGAGGCTCCGGCAAGCGGCTGTGGCCGCTGTCGCGCGAGAGCATGCCCAAGCAGTTCGTTCCCCTGCTCGGCAAGCAGTCGACCTTCCAGCAGACCCTGGTGCGCGTGGCCGACCGTGGCCTGTTCGGCCGTCCCGTCATCGCGACCAACGACGCCTATCGCTTCATGGCCGAGCAGCAGGCCAAGGAAGTGGGCATCGAGATCGACATCCTGGTCGAGCCGTCGCGCCGCGATTCCGGCCCGGCGATGGCCGCGGCTGCCGCCTATACAAGCAGCCTCGGCGCCAAGGCGGTGCTGGCGCTGGCGTCCGATCATCTGGTGATCGGCTCAGAGGAGTTCCGCGCCGGCTGCCGCGACGGGCTGAACGCCGTCCAGAAGGGCGGCATCGTGACCTTCGGCATCCCGCCGACCGAGCCCAAGACCGACTACGGCTATATCCGCCCCGGCAGCGAGCATATCGGCCCCGTGCTGAAGGTCGCGGCCTTCGTCGAGAAGCCCAACGCCCAGACGGCGCTGCGCTACATCGCCGAGGGGCTGCTATGGAACAGCGGCAACTTCCTGTTCCCGCCCGACCTGCTGCTCTCGGAGATGAAGCGCTTCGAGCCCGAGATGGCTGCCGCCGCCGAAGAGGCCGTGGCCAAGGCCAGGAAGGTGGGCTCCACGGTGTTCCTCGACGCCGAGTCCTTTGCCAAGGCGCCGGCCAAGTCGATCGACTACGCCGTGATGGAACGCACCGACAAGTGCTGGGTGGTGCCGGCCAAGTTCCGCTGGTCCGACCTTGGAACCTGGGACGCGCTGCTCGACGTCGGCGAAGCCGACAGCGCGGGCAACGTGACCGAAGGCCCGGTCGAGATCGATCATGTGCGCAATTCCTACATCCGCTCCGACGGGCCCCTGACTGCCGTGATCGGCGTCGAGGAAGTCGTGGTCGTGGCGATGAACGACGCCGTTCTGGTCGGCCATCGCGACAACCTGCCCCGCCTCAAGGACGTCGTGCAGCGCATGTCGGACGGCAACCATCGCGCCGCGACCGAGCACGCCGTTATGCATCGTCCGTGGGGCAGCTACCAGGACATCGACCGCGGCGAGCGCTTCCGTGCGAAGCGGCTGACCGTCAATCCCGGCGCCAAGCTCAGCCTGCAGAGCCACAACCGGCGCGCCGAGCACTGGGTGGTCGTGAAGGGTGTCGCCGAAGTCACGCTCGACGGCAAGATCATGACCCTGCACGAGAACGAATCGACCTACATCCCGATCGGCGGCATCCATCGCCTCGCCAATCCGGGCAAGGAGCTCCTCGAGGTCGTCGAAGTCCAGACCGGCGACTACGTCGAGGAGGACGACATTGTCCGCTACGAAGACATCTACGCGCGCGTCTGACCGTGCTGTTCGGCGCGCACCACGAATGGGGCAAGCTCCGTGAAGTGGTGATCGGCCTCTCGCCGGCCGAGGATTTCGTCGTCTTCTACGAGGAGTCCTGTCGTTGGATGACGCCGGAGGGGCTCGCGTTCAGCCGACGATATGCGGGGCGACGCCTGATCGAGATCGATCCCGAATGGGCGCACCGAATTGAGCGGCAGGTCGATGCGCTCGCCCAGCTGGTCGCCCGCGAAGGCGTTATCGTCCATCGGCCGCAGCGGCTGAAAGGCGAGGAGCGGACCTTCCTCGCCCCCAACGGCGAAGGCGCGCAGCTCTTCCCGCGTGACGGCATGATCGTGGTCGGCAGGCACGTGATCGACGCCTCGCTGCGCCTGAAATGCCGCCAGCGCGAACGCTACGGCCTGCGGCCACTCATCCAGAACGCCGCGGCGACCCGCGGCGCCCACTGGTCGAGCGTGCCGCTCGGCTCACCGGGATGCGTCGACGGCCCCTTTCTCGAAGGCGGCGACACGCTGCTCAACGGCCACGAGGTCTATGTAGGTATCTCCGGCTGCGCTTCCGACCTGGCAGGCGCCGACTGGTTGCAGAGCCTGATCGGCGATAGCTATCGGGTGATCCCGGTCGCGCTCAAATCGCACGTTCTCCATCTCGACTGCGCGATGGCCCTGGTCAGACCCGGCCTGCTGATCCATTGCCCGCAGAAGCTGATCGACGGCCTTCCGATGTCGCTGCGCGACTGGGACAAGATCGAGGTCTCGCCCGAGGAGGCGACGCTGCTCGCCACCAATGGGCTCGTCCTCGAGCCGGGCCGGATCATCGTCGATGCCGACAACCCGCGTGTGATCGACGAACTGCGCAAGCGCAAGGTCGATGTCATCCCGATCCCGTTCGACGGGCCGATCCAGACGGGCGGCGGCCTGCGCTGCGCGCACCACCCACTCCTGCGCGAGAGCGCTCTGGACTAGACGCCCTTCTTTGGCGTGCGATCGAAGACTATCGGTTTGGGCCGCGTCACGGCTTTCCTGACAAGTACAATCACCGCCCGGCCGACGGTTGCCGCCTGGCCGCCGACATAGCGCACGAGCGCCATCGCAAAGCGCGATGGCGACATCTCTCCGCCGCGGATGAAATTGTGGCCGGCGCGCAGGAACGTGGTCGCGCAAAAGATGACCCAAGCCAGGGCGATGAAGAACACCGTCAGCAACAGGGGCGCGAGCTGCGGCGCCAACAGCCCCGCCAAGATCCCCGCCGACACTCCCACGATGAGCACAGGCTGGTTCAGCGACATGCAGATGTGCAGCAAGGCGGCGAGCTTTGCCGACGGCGCGATCTCCCGGCTCCAAAGAATGACGGGGAACATCCGCATCGAGACGTGGCGAAATCCGTCCTGCCAGCGCTGCTGCTGGCGCAGCCACGTCTTGGTGTCGGCCGGAAGTTCGCCGGGTACCGGGACGCTGGTCAGGAACAAGGCGCGCCAGCCCTTGATCCAGCCGCGATAGGTGAGGTCGAGATCCTCGGTGACGGTGTCACCCTTCCAGCCGCCGCCGGCGTCGATCGCGGCGCGCTGCCAGATGCCGCACGTGCCGTTGAAGGGCAGCGGATGACCGGCCCAGCAGCGCGTCGCCTGCTCGATACCGAGATGGGCGTCGAGCGTCACCATCTGCATCTCGGTCAGCGCATTCTCATGCGGGTTGAGGAAGTCGAAGCGGGCTTGCACGAAGGCGAGATTCGGCTCGGCGAAGAACGGCCGCATGCACGTCCGCAGGAAGTCGCGCGGGGGAACATAGTCGACGTCGAAGATTGCGAAGAAGTCGTGTGGCGTCCTCTGCATCGCCTCGTGCAATGCACCGCCCTTGAAGCCGCTGCGGTCGACGCGCTGCAGTGCCACGACATCGAAGCCGCGCGCCTGCAGTTCGGCGGCAACCGTGCGGGCAAGCTCGGCAGTCTCGTCGGTGCTGTCGTCGAGGATCTGGATGTGCAGCTTGTCGCGCGGCCAGTCGAGCGCCGCCGCCGCCTCGACGCCGCGCCGCAGCACCGCCCCCTCGTTGAACGAAGGAATCTGGACCACGACATGCGGCAGATCGGCGTCGGCAGGCAACGGCGTGGCGAGCAGCGCTTCCTCGCGCCGCAGCCCGGCTTCCTTCAGCCGATGGTGCAGAACGACCATGTACAGCAGGCTGCCGATGGAGGCGGCAAGAAACAGCGCGCTGGCGGCGAATACCGCGGCAAACAGGAGGGCCAAGGTGGCGACAACGGCCATGGAGCGTCAGATACCGGTCTTCGGTGTACGGTTGAACTCGGTCTTCCTGCCGAACCCTGCGCCGACGATGGCAGCCGCGTTGGCGATGGCGAGGTATACGATCAGCGCAGGCACACTGGCAGCCGCGACCAAATAGCGCGCCATGCCGCCGCGACGCAGCTTCCGGTAGGCCCCCCAGGTCATGCCGAACAGCACCGCCAGCATGGCAAGCAGCCACAACCACAGTCCGATGCGGAAGATGCCGAGCAATTGGCCGTGGCCCAGGATCGACACAATGAGGGTTGCGACACCGGCGATCAGCAGCGGAAAGATGAGCTGTTGCCCCAACGCGACAGTAGTCGTCAGCTTGGCCTCGGTAGACCAGCCCGACCTCCAGATCGGCCCCAGGAGCTTGCGGGCGACCTGTACGAATCCCTTGGACCAGCGGCTTTGCTGGGCGCCGAAATCCTCGACTTTCTGAGGCAACTCGCCGACCACATGCGGCTCCATGAGGAACAAGCCCGTCCACCCCTTGAGGTAGGTCCGAAGCACGAGATCGAGATCCTCCGACAGCGTATCGTGCGACCAGCCGCCCGCCTCCTCGACGGCGGCTCGCCGCCAGATTCCGCCGGTCCCGTTAAACTGGAACGGCACGCCGCGGCGCGACCGCACGTCCTGCTCGACGGCGAAGTGCGCATCCTGCATGAGACGCTGCGCGCGCGTCAGCCAGTTTGCCTCGCCGTTACCCCACTCGATCCGCGTCTGCACGAAGGCCGCCCGCGGGTTGGAGAGCATCGCCGCCATGGCCTGCCGCAGCCAGCCGGGGGGCGGGACGAAATCGGCATCGAAGACGGCCACGTACGGCGCATCGTCGAGCGCGAGGCCCGCCGCCAGGGCGCCGGCCTTGAAGCCGCCTCGGTCGGCGCGCCGCACGTGGCGGGCGTCGATCCCGTCGCGGCGCAGGCGGGCCACAGCGTGGACGGCGATATCGGACGTGATGTCGGTACTGTCGTCGAGGAGCTGGATGGTCAGCCGGTCCTTCGGCCAGTCCAGCGCACCGGCCCCCGTCATCGCCCGCTCGACCACCAGCGGTTCGTTGTAGACAGGGATCTGGATCAGCACCCGCGGCAGGTCGTCGGGCAGCGCGGCAGCGGCGCCCTGGCCGGGCGGCAACTCGAACGCCCAGTAGACCAGGTAGAGAAAATAGCCGGCGATCGCGAACTGCGCGACAAGACAGAGCAGGACGATGAGGTCGATCAGGGCGAGCAGCATGCCGTGGCCGCCGCGCTCAATGGTAGTGGATGGGGACTTCGAAGCAGCGGCCGTCCTCGATGTGAAGGCGGCGCGAGGCGACGTCGAAGATGCGCTCGTCGTGAGTCGACAGCACCACCGCGCATTTGGCGCGCAAGGCGAGGTCCTTGAGCTGGTCAACCACGATCCGGCCGGCTACGCGATCAAGCGCCGAAGTCGGCTCGTCGGCGATGATGAGGTCCGGCAGCCCGATCATCACGCGGGCGATGGCGACGCGCTGCTGCTGGCCACCCGACAGCTCGTCGGGCCATGCGGCCGCCTTGTCGGCGAGCCCGAGCAGCCCGAGCAGGTGGCGCGCCCTGGGTTCGTCCCACGCCGGATCCGACAGCGGCGTCGTCGACACACCGGCGACGACGTTCTGCAGGGCGGTCAGCGACGACAGCAGGTTGCGCTTCTGGAACAGGAAACGGATGCGGTTGCGCAGGACGTCGAGCTCGGGGCCGTGCAGGCCGACGATGTCGGTCCCCAAGAGGCGCAGCTTGCCTTCGGAAGGCTTGCGCATCGTACCGAGGATGGTCAGCAGCGTCGTCTTGCCCGAGCCCGACGGCCCCGTGACGATCAACAGCTCGCCCTCGCGGACCTGCATGTTGATGTCGAACAGCACGTCGACGCGCTGCGGCCCCTCGCCGTAGTGATGATGGACATCGACCGCCTCGACGACCGGCGGACCGAAAGCCTGGGGATCGGCGGACGCGGTCATTCGAACAACATGATGGGATCGACCTTCCACAGCCGACGGATCGCGAACAGGCTGGATACAACGGTCATGATCACGCAGGCGACCAGCGCCACGACCATCTCGCGCAAGCCCATGGTCATGCCGAGGTGCATGGCGGCCTCGGTCGCTCCGTAGACGAAGCGGCCCAACGTGAAGGCAACCAGGAAGGCCGGCGTGATGATGGCCGCACCGATCTGGCCGATCATGAACAGGAAGAACCACCAATCGTAGCCCAGGCTCTTCAGGATCGCGTATTCGGGCAGGTAGAAGCGAATGATCTGGTACTGGGCATAGTAGATGAACACCATGCCGATCATCACGCCCATGACGAAGCCGAGGTCGGTGATGTAGCCGACCGGCGTCTCGCGCGACCAGTAGGCCCGTTCGCGCTTCTCGAAGTCCTGGATGGTGATGACTTCGCCGCGCCCGCCGAGCGCCCGGTTGATCTCCTGGCGCACTGCGGTGCGGTCGGCGCCCTCGGCGAGCTGGATGGCGATGAAGGCAGGCCGGTCGGACCACCACGATCCGAACACCTCGGCCATCGTGTCCTCCGACATGATGATCGAGCCGTCGTTCAGGACGTTTGGACCGAGTGCGAACGTGCCGACCACGAAAAGCTGGCGCAGCAGGCCACGATTGTCGGGTGGACCCAGCACCTGGAACTCCGGCTTGCCCGGCCCGACCATCTCCGCCAAGGCGCCGAAATAAGGGCGCGAATCGCGGTCGTAGAGCATGCGGCGCGCCTCGCGCAGCCGGTAGAGGTTTTCGCGCAGGCCGGGCACCTCGATCGCAGGCCGCTCGACATCGACGGCATACCAGGCGATGCGGCGCGACGTCGGCATGCCGGCGTGGCCCATCGACATCACGCCGAACCAGAAGGGCATCGTGCCGGCCACCGACGGGTTGGCCGACACGATGTCGGTCATGGCCACCGGCACCTCGGCGTGGAGCTGCAACGACTTGAAGCCGTAGGGAACGAGGACGAGATCGCCCACCACCGACCGGTGCAGGCGAATCGCCGAATCGTAGACCGCGCGTTCAATGCCGAGCTGGGCGAAGATCACGAGCAGGCTTGCCGTCACGCCGGCCAGCGACAGCAGCGTGCTGGTGCGCTGACGCTTGAGCTGCTGGGCGCCCAGCGGCATCGTCGTGGCGGTCCGAGCCGCGGCCTTCAGCCTGTCGAGGGAGATTTGCGGCCGCCACAACAGCCAGCGCCGCAGGCGCGGCCGCAACGCCGGCAGGGCGGGCAGCGTGAAGGCCATCAGAGGAAGGTGACGCGCGTCTCGCGTCCCAGCACCTGCGGCATGCTGGACGGGTCGTCGAGCTGGATTTCGACCTGCACCACGCGGGCGTCGGTCGACGAGCCGCCGTCCGGCTCGATGCGTTGCATGCGCTTCACCGTGGGTGCAACGCGGGAAATCGTGCCCTTGTAGACGGTCGGGCTGCCGCGGAAAGTGACCTCGACCTTGCCGCCGGTGGTGATGCGGCCGACGTGCAGTTCGTCGACGTCGGCCAGAACGCGAAGCTGCCCGAGATCGACGATCTTGGCGATGCCGCTCGGAGAGACACGCTCGCCCTGACGCGTGTAGATCTGGATCACGACACCGTCGAGCGGCGAACGCACCAGCGCCTGCTCGCGCGTGTTGCGCGCGTTGTCGAGCTTCGCCGTGGTGATGGCGATGTCAGTGTCGATCTGCTCGAGATCTGTCTGCAGCGTCTCCTTCTGGACGCGCAGCTTCGCCTGCTCGCGCTCCAGGCTCTGCTGGGAGATGCTGAGTTCGAGCTGCTTCTGGTCCGGCGGCTTGCCGGAGCGCTGCATCTCGAGGTTCTTGAGCTTGAGCTCCTCGGCCGACGACTTGACCACGACTTCCTGCATGGCGATCTCGGCGGTGCGGAAGCCGCTCACCATGGCCTCGCGCTGCTGCCTGGTCTTGACCAGTTCAGCCTCGGTCGTGCGGACGGTGATGTCGGCCTTCGGGTAGTTCGAAAGGACGGCGATGATCTCGTCCTTCTTGACTCGTTGCCCGTCGCTGATGCGCAACTCGATCAGCACGCCGCCACCGGCCGGATCGCCGGCGATGACGGCCGTCCCGGCCGGCGCATCCGTGTAGCCACGCGAAATCAGCGGCGCGGCCGGCCGCGGTCCGTCCTGGGCGCTGCTGGTCTGCCGGCTGGGAGTCATCCACAGAACCGCCGCCGCGATGACGATCAACACGGCCAGTCCCGCAGCGCCCCAAGTGAACTTTCTCGCCTGCGCCATGGTCAATTATACCAAAAAAGCCCCAGAAACGCTGCCCCAGGATCAGAATGTCGTCGCCGGAACCACCGTGCCCCGCATGACACCTACGATCGAGAACGTCCGGTAGATCGACGTCAGGACCTTGTCGTATTCGTAAAGCGGAGCGTTGGTGATGTAGACCACGTCCTTGGGCAGAACGGGAAACTGCTGAGCGATGAAAATAGAGACTGGCTGGTAGAGGTCCAGCCGAAAAACCCGGGCTCGCGCCGTCGGATTGTTCTGCAAATCCCCCATTCTGAACACATAAACGCCCGTTTTGTTGGCCCTCTGATCGTTCAGGCCGCCCACCATGCCCATCGCCTCGAGCAGGCTCAGCGTGTGCTTGGGCATCTCGACATTGCCGGCCTTGATGACGGCACCCAGCACAGTGAACATGCGGGCGTTGGGACGGACGATGATCTCGTCGTTCTTCTGCACGGGGATGTCGCCGCCGGCGAGCAGGTCGGAATACTGGATCTGCAGGATGGTCTGGCCCTGCCGCCGGACCACGACTTCGACCTGGTTGGCGCCGCCACCGCTGGAACCTCCGCCGGCGGGACCTCCCGCACGGTTGATCGCCTCACCGACCGAGCGCACGCCTTCGAGGAGCGAAACCCTGCCGGGGTTCTTCACGTCGCCCGAGACCATGACAGTGTGGGTGCGGTCGGCGACGAACTCGACGATGACCTGCGGGTCCTGCGCCTTGCCCGCGGTCGACACCTGCTGGGCGATCTTCTTCTCTATCTGGTTCAGGTCGAGGCCCGCCACCTTGACGGTCCCCACGAAGGGCACGTTGATCGTGCCGTCGTCGGTGACGCGCTGGACGCCGAAATCGGCGCCGGGCCTTTGGATGGTCGGAAAGATACTGCCCTCGTAGGGCTCGAATATCCGCACCTTGATGGCGTCGCCCGGCGCGACCGCGACCCGTGCGCCGGCCGAGAGATTGGCGACGGTGGAGGGACGGTCGACAACCGGCGGCTGGCGATAGCTGGCGATGGTGGTTGGCGTCAGGTCGATGATGTCGAAAGGCAGGGCCTCGGTGGTCGTGCCACCGGCACCGCCCATCCAAGGACCGTCGCCGGGCAGTGCGGTGCAAGCCGCCAGACCGATACCTAGGCCAAGGACAATGGCGGTAGGTCGCGCGACAGCGCGCAGCCAGCTCCAAATTGTCAAATCCCGATCTCCGTCCGGAACGGTCGCCACGCCGCGCGCCGCGCCACGTCCCATCCCATTGGTCCTGCCTCAGCCCGGCCTGTAATTAACCCGCGGTGCCGCGTGGGTGCAAGCGCTCACCCGCCCCGCCCGGCGCGCCGATTCCGACCCTGGCGACGGCCTCAGCAACAGTCTCGGCAACGTCGAGCAGCTCGGAAAAGCCGCTCACCACCAGACAATCGGCCGCGGGCCCGCTGAACCGGCAGAACACGATCCTCGCCTTCAGCTCAGCCGCCCGGTGCAGCACCGTCGCGAGAGTTCGCACGCCGGCTGCGCTCATGTACACGATCTCGCTGCCGTCGACGACGAGCGGCGCACCTGGCCTCAGCGCGGCGACCAGCGTCGCTTCGACGGACGTCGCCGTCGCCGAATCGACTCGTTCGGGCAGCATCACGGTTGATAACGGCTGAGAGGTTGCTGTGCTGTTCATGCTGAATTTCCCGAAGCAGGGTCGCCACGCTCGCGCCACTGGCCGCCAAGATCGGTGCCGCGCCAATAGATGCTGCGCCCCCAGAACGCGTTCGCGATCAAGGCCGGCACCAGGGCCTCGCGCGCCAGTGCCGCTCCCATGGAGCGCATTCCGAACGACAAACCTCGACCGGCCATGAACCACTTCTCGGCGGCAAGCCAGGCTATTGTGTGGCCGACAAGCGCCACCAGGACGACGCCCGCACCGGCGCCCGTCGCCGCCAACGCCGCAGCGCCCGCCGCGCCGCAGACCAGCCAGCCGATGGCCGGCTCCCACAGCACGAGCGGCCACACCGGCAGGCGCAGGCGCGTGCGTGCCCAACGCACCTGGCGGCGCCACACGGCGTCCCACGAACGCCGGCCGAGCGGCAGCCGCGGCATGACCGTGCCGAGCCGGGTCGCGAGGCCCAGTTCGCGCACCGACCGCACCACCGAATAGTCGTCGGCGATCCAGCGGTTGAAGCCTTGCCAGTTCCCAATGCTCTGCAGCGTGGCATTCGTCAGCAGGGTGACGCCGCCCGAGGCTACGGCAATGCCCAGCCGGTCCGCGGCGAACAGGAAGCGCGCCTGGTGGCCGTCGATGTACGCCCGCTCGATCTCGGCCGCGAAGTTCTCCGGTCGGTCGCCGGCCTTCAGGGCGAGCACGAGGCCGACCTCGTCCGAAAGCCCGGCCGCCGCGCTGCGCAGTTCCTCCAGACCGAGGGCGACGCCTGCATCGCACAGCGCCACAACGCCTCGCCGGGCAGCCTCCAGGCCCTTGCGCACGTTGTTCATCTTGGGATTGAAGGTGTCGTCCTGGCCGACCAGGATCGGGGCGTCCGCCCACAGCGCCCGGGTCGGCGCGACCGCCCCGTCGTCGGCTGCGGCCACACAGATCAGGACTTCCGCGCCCGCGTCAGCCAGACGCCGCAGCGCCTGCACGTAGGACGGCGTGGCATCCTCGGCCCCCGCCATGGGCGCCACGATGCTGAAATCCGCCGCGACATGGCGCGGCGAAAGAACCGGCCCGGGCATCCGCGCCAAGGCGGCGCTTGCCCAATGCACAGCCGTGCCCAACGACCACCAGCCGAAGCCCAGCCACGCCAGGGTCGCCGGCTCCATGCGGCGTCACTCGCCGGCTGTCACGCGCTTGGCCCCTGCCGTGAACCGCTGGACGTCGTCCTTCTCGACCAGCAGCGCGCGATGGTAGGAGCGGATCACGTCGTTCGGGTCGCCCTGCTCGCGGATGCGTCCCTCCTCGATCCAGATGGCGCGGTCGCACAGGCGGCGCACCTCGGCCATCGAGTGCGAGACGAAGAGTAGCGTCCCGGTCTTGCGGAAGCTGTCGATCCAGTCGAGGCACTTGCGCTGGAACGCCGCGTCGCCGACCGAGAGCGCCTCGTCGACGACGAGGATCTCCGCCTCGACGTGGGCGCAGATCGAGAACGCCAGACGGGTGCGCATACCCATCGAGTAGTGCTTGACCGGCTGGTCCATGTAGTCGCCGATGCCGGCGAACTCGGCGATCGAATCGAACTTGCGGATGACCTCGGACCGCTTCAACCCGAGGACGGCGCCGCCGATCAGCACGTTCTCGCGCCCCGACAGCTCCATGTCGAAGGTCGAACCAAGCGCCAGGACCGGAGCGATGCGGCCGTTGACCCGGAGCTCGCCGTGACTCGGCAGCGTCATGCCGCAGATCACCTGCAGCAGGGTCGACTTGCCGCAGCCGTTGCGGCCGAGGATGCCGATGCTCTCGCCGCGCTTCACCTCGAGGCTGATGTCGCGCAGCACCCAGAACGGCTTGAAGTACGACTTCCACCAGCCGAACAGGACCTGCTTCAGCCAGTCGTTGCGGTGGGCGTAGAGTTGGTAGGCCTTGCCGAGGTGCTTCGCCTCGACGACGACCTCAGAGGACGTCGACGATGACATTGCGATACCTGTCGAAGAACCAGTAGCCGAAATAGAAGCTGAACACCGAAATGAACAACGTCCAGCCGTAGAGGATCATGTTGGGCAGCTTGCCCGCCAGAACGATGTCGCGCAGAATTTCGACAAAGCAGGTCAGGGCGTTGCCGTAAATCCAGAAATCGAACGGCGGCGGCACCATCGACTGCGGGAAGAAGATCGGCGTCGCAAACATGAAAAGCGGCACGATAGTGATCATGAGATAGCCCGCATCGCGCGTGAATGCCCCGATCGCGGCCAGGAACCACGACATGCCGATCAGAAAGGCCATGAAGGGGATGAAGATCAGCGGCAGCAGCAGCACTGTCCAGGGAAGTTCGCCGATCACCGCCAACTGGAACAGCAGCATCACCCCCATCGAGATCAGCGTATAGGCCGTCGCGCGGAGCGTCGAAATCACCGCCAGCATGTCGCTGGGAAAGATCGTCTGCTTGATGAAGTGCGTGTACTCGTGCAGCAGCATCGGTGCGCGAAACGCCATCTCCGAGAAGAAATTGAAGATGATGAGGCCGCCGAAGATGAACAGAGCATAGCCAGCCTGGCTCTTGGCGAGCTTCTCGGGTAGCGGCAACGTCAGGGCCGTCGTGAACACCAGAGAGTAGACGGCGATCATGAGCAGCGGCGCGATGATCGCCCAGATCCAGCCGGCCACCGACCCCTTGAAGCGCTCGCGCACCTCACGCCGCAGGATGGCGATGATCAGGTCGCGGTGCTGCCACATCTGGAAGAACGGCTTCGTGGCAAATGCGACAAGCCGTTCGATCAGGCCGAGATTCTCGACCACGATCTGCTTGCCGTTGACGACTTTCACGGACGGCATGAGCCGTGCTTCTCCTTCTTGGGTCCAGTGGTGAGCCCGGTAGGGATCGAACCTACGACCACCTGATTAAAAGTCAGATGCTCTACCGCTGAGCTACGGGCTCGTCCCGGTTCCGCGCCGCGGGCCTGATCCCCGCGCGGCGCCCGTATAAAGTGTACGGACCGAACGGTCAACGCAGCCCCTTGGGGGCTCACTTCCGGGCAAATTTCCGTTTCAGGCGCTCGAAGACCTTCTTGGACACGAACTGCGACGTGTCGCCGCCCAGCCGGGCGATGTCCTTTACCAGCGACGACGCGATGAACTGGTGCCGATCGGACGCCATGAGGAAGATCGTCTCGATCTCCGGCTCCATGCGCGCGTTCATGTTGGCCATCTGGATCTCGTACTCGAAATCCGAGACCGCGCGCAGGCCGCGGATGATCACCGAGGCGCCGACCTCCCGCGCGAAATGGATCAGCAGCCCTTCGAACGGCACCACCTCGATGCGGCCCTTGTCGACCTGCGAGAAATCCGCGATGTCGTCCTTGATGATGTCGATCCGCTCCTCGAGCGAGAAGAGCGGGCCCTTGCCGATGTTGATGGCGGGGCCGATCACCAGCCTGTCGACCAGCCGTAGGGAGCGGCGCACGACCTCCATGTGCCCGCTCGTGACGGGATCGAACGTGCCCGGATAGACACCGGTGCGTTCTGCGGCCATGACTCCCCCCAACTACGAAACTATTTGTTCGCAGGCTGCGACAGCGAAGTCTTAGCGACACGGCTGGCCCTTATCCACCGTTTGTTTCGGAATTGGCATCGTCGCCGTCGCCGGCGCCACCGTCGTCCTCGCCGATCCGCACCGCCGAAACGACGCGTTCGCCCTCGCTGACGTTGACGATGCGCACGCCACGTGTCGCCCGTCCCGCGATGCGAATTCCATCGACCGGGCAGCGGATCAGCGTGCCGCCATCGGTGACCAGCATGATCTCGTCGGAGTGCCGGACCGGGAACGCTGCCACGACCTCGCCTCCCTTCGCGAGGCTCATCAGCTCGACGCCCTTCCCGCCGCGGCCGGTGACGCGGTACTCGTAGGCCGAAGTCCGCTTGCCGAAGCCCGAGGAGGCGACGGTCAGCACGAACTCTTCCTTGCCCTGGAGTTCGGCGAACCGCTCCGGCGCAAGCGCCGCGGCGGGCGCTGCCGCCTCGTCGGTCGACACCGCCTCGTCATCCGTGACCTCCGCCGCATTCTCCGCCTGGCGCAGCGCCCGCGACTGGCGCAGATAGGCGTCGCGGTCCTCGGTCGGGATGCCCTTGCCGCCGTCGACCAGGGACATCGAGATCACCTCGTCGCCTTCGGCCAGCGCAATGCCGCGCACGCCGGTCGAGGCGCGGCTCTGGAACACGCGCACCGTCGAAACCGGGAAGCGCATGGAGCGGCCCTGGCGCGTCGCCAGCAGCACGTCCTGCTCCTCGCTGCAAACGCCGACACCGATCAACCGGTCGCCGGCATCCTCGCCCTCGAACTTCATGGCGATCTTGCCGCCCTGGTTGACGTTCACGAAGTCGCTGAGCTCGTTGCGGCGCACGCCGCCGCGCGTCGTGGCGAACATGACGTTGAGCGTCGACCAGCTTGCCTCGTCCTCGGGCATTGGCATCACGGCGCTGATCGTCTCGCCTTCGGCAAGCGGCAGCAGGTTCACGAAGGCCTTGCCGCGGGCCTGCGGCGCGCCGAGCGGCAGGCGCCAGACCTTGAGCTTGTGGACGATGCCGCGGCTGGAAAAGAACAGCACCGGCGTGTGGGTGTTGGCGATGAACAGGCTCGAAACGAAATCGTCCTCGCGCGTGGCCATGCCCGAGCGGCCTTTGCCGCCGCGGCGCTGCGCGCGATAGGCCGAAACCGGCACGCGCTTGACGTAACCGCCGTGCGTCACCGTCACGACCATGTCCTCGCGCTGGATCAGATCCTCGATATCCTGCTCGAACTCGTTGTCGAGGATCTCGGTACGGCGCGGGGTCGCGAACTGGTCCCTGATCTCGACCAGCTCCTTGCGCATAAGCGCGAACAGCTTGTCGCGGTCGCCCAACAATTCGAGGTAGCCCTCGATCAGCTTCGCAACCTCGCCCAACTCCTCGGCGATCTTGTCGCGCTCCAGACCGGTCAGGCGCTGCAGGCGAAGCTCGAGAATGGCCCGCGCCTGCGCCTCGGAGAGCCGATACGTCCCGCCGGCCGATACTTCGCGACCGGGTTCGGCGATCAAAGCGATCAGCGGAGCCACGTCCGACGCCGGCCAGTCCTTCGCCATCAATCGCTCGCGCGCCACCACCGGATCGGGCGCACGGCGAATCATCTCGATCACCTCGTCGATGTTGGCGACGGCGATGGCGAGACCGACCAGCACATGGGCGCGATCGCGCGCATGGTTGAGCTCGAACTTGGCGCGGCGGGTCAGGACCTCGGCGCGGAAGCGGATGAAGGCCTCGAGCAGCTCCTTGAGGCTCATCAGCTTCGGGCGGCCGCCGTCGAGTGCCAGCGCGTTGACGCCGAACGAGGTCTGCAGCGGGGTATAGCGGTAGAGCTGGTTCAGCACGACGTCGGCCATGGCGTCGCGCTTCAGCTCGATCACCAGTCGCACGCCGTCCTTGTCGCTCTCGTCGCGAATCTCCGAGACGCCCTCGACCTTCTTGTCGCGCACCACCTCGGCGATGCGCTCGTGCAGGCGCGCCTTGTTCTCCTGGTAGGGAATCTCCGAGACGATGATCGACTCGCGCCCGCCGCGCCCCTCCTCGATCTTCGTGCGCGCCCGCATGATCAGCGAGCCGCGGCCGAGCTCGTAGGCAGCGCGGATGCCATTGCGGCCGAGGATCGTCGCGCCGGTCGGGAAATCCGGCCCGGGCACGTATTCCATCACCTGCTGGACGGTAAGCTCGGGATTGTCGATCAGCGCGCAGCAGGCGTCGATCAGCTCGCCGAGATTGTGCGGCGGGATGTTGGTCGCCATGCCGACGGCGATGCCGCCGGCACCGTTGGCGAGCAGGTTCGGGAAGGCAGCCGGCAGGACGGTCGGCTCCTGCTCGCGCTCGTCGTAGTTCGGCTGGAACTCGACCGTGTCCTTGTCGATGTCGGCGAGCAGCGTCTCCGAGGCGCTGGCCATGCGCGCTTCGGTGTAGCGCATGGCCGCCGGCGGATCGCCGTCCATCGACCCGAAATTGCCCTGCCCCGAGATCAGCGGCAGGCGCATGGAGAAATCCTGCGCCATGCGCACCATGGCGTCGTAGATCGCCGAGTCGCCGTGCGGGTGATACTTGCCCATCACGTCGCCGACGATGCGGGCGGACTTGCGGAAGGGCCGCGTCGAATCGTAGCCGCCTTCCTTCATGGCATAGAGGATGCGCCGCTGCACCGGCTTCAGGCCATCGCGCGCGTCGGGCAGCGCGCGCGCCACGATCACGCTCATGGCGTAATCGAGGTAGGAGCGGCGCATCTCCTCTTCGATCGTGATCGGCGCGATATCGTGCGAAGGCGGCTGAGGCGGAGGCGCGTCGGGGGGCGGCGCCGGCGGAATTATCGTATCGTCGCTCACGGAAACCTAGGTTTTTGCTCGTTTTAGTGGCCCTTCCGGAGGCTCCGGCGAGGCGATTTTGGAGACTAGCAAACCGGGCCACCAAGACCAACAAAAATCGCCCGGCCAAGCCCCCTTTAACACTTTGATTTTATTATCTAAATTCCTTTCGAAAATAGGCTCCGGAAAGGCTCCGATTTGGCCCGGAAATCACCCTCTTCACGCCCCACCGTCGCGGTGTTCGATATGGGGGGCGTTCTGCTCGACTGGAACCCTCGCCACCTCTACCGGAAGCTCATTCCGGACGCCGCCGAGATGGAAGATTTCCTCACCAATGTGACCACGGGTGCGTGGCACGGCGCACAGGATCGCGGCGGCGACCCGGCCAGGGCCACACGCGAGTTGAAGGCCGTGCATCCCGGCAAGGAGGAGCTGATCGAGGCGTTCTACGACCGCTTCGACGAAATGTGCGCCCATGCGTTCGCGCCGATGGGCGAACTGGTCGAGCGCCTGCATCGCGCCGGCACGCCGCTCTATCTGCTGTCGAACGCGCCAGGCTTCCTCGACGCCTGGCTGCGCGGGCCCGGGCAGATCACGCACCCCTTCCTTGGACATTTCCGAGACTATGTGGTTTCGGGGCATGTCCTTTGCTGGAAGCCGGACGCGACGATCTACGAGCTCACCTGCAAGACCGGCGGCTTCGCGCCGGGCGACGCGGTCTTCGTCGACGACGTGCTGGTGAACGTCGACGGCGCCCGCGCCACGGGCATGAGTGGCATCCATCACCGTGACGCCGCCACGACGATCGCCGAGCTACGTGCGCTCGGATTGCCGGCCTAGAAGTCCAGCTTGAATACCTTCACGGCATTGGTCTCGCAGATCTTCCGCCGCTCGCCGGCGGTCAGCGCGACCTCGTCGATGAAGCGCACGGACTCGCCATCGTCCTCGTAAGGATAGTCCGCTGCAAACAGAACTCGTTCGGCACCGAGCTCATCCAGGCACAAGCGCAACGACGGCAGGAACGTGATGCCGGCGGTTGTGACGTAGAAGCTCTCCCGGAAATACTCGCTCGGCTTCTTCGGCAGCTTCGCCGTCGCGCCCAGCTTCACCTGCAAGGCGTATCGATTGTCTATGCGCGGCAAATAATAAGGGATGCCTTCGCCGAGGTGCCCGAGCACGATCCGGAGCCGGGGAAACCGCTCAAGCGCGCCCGACATGATGAGCCGCATCGCGTGCAGGCCGGTCTCGGCCGAGAAGCCCCACGTCGCGAAGTACAGACCGTAGTCGAGAAACGGAGCCACCATCTGCGACCCCGGTTCTCGCGGATGGAGATAGATGGGCAGGTCGAGCGCTTCGGCCGCCTCGAGGATCGGCCAGTATTTCGGCAGGTCGAGATACTCGCCACTGGTGTGAGAGTTGATGATCACGCCATGCCCGCCAAGAATCCTGGCGCCGCGCTCCATCTCGCGCACCGCCGCTGCGGGATCCTGTGGTGCGATGGCCGTCAATCCGGCGAATCGGGTCGGATGGGCTTTCACCGCCTCGGCCAATATGTCGTTCGACTCCGCAGCGAGCCGTGCCGCCTCCGCGGGGTTGAACACCTGAACGCCTGGTGCGGTCAGCGACAAGACCTGCATGTCGATCCCGACGGCATCCATGTGGGCAATCCGACCGGAACCAAGGTCGAGCAGCTTGTCGATCAGCGGCTTACCCGCGGGTCCGAGCAGGCACTTGCCCATCGCAACGAAGCCCGGCTCGGGAGTCCTGCCGTCGAGGACGGCCTTCCAACCGCCGAGAATTTCAGACGTGATGAATGCTTCCTCGACGGCGATACGGCGCATCCGCCGCGCCTAGAAAGGAATGTCGTCGTCGAGTTCGGCCTTGCTGCCGCGCGACGCCGGGCGGCCTCCACCTCCTCCGCCGGATGGCGCACCGCCGCCCATGTCGTCGCCCATGCCGCCGCTCGGGCCGCCGTCACCGCCGCTGCGGCCATCGAGCATCGTGAGCGCGCCGCCGAAGCGCGGGATCACGACTTCGGTCGTGTAGCGTTCCTGCCCGCTCTGGTCGGTCCACTTGCGGGTGGCGAGCTGGCCCTCGACATAGACCTTGGAGCCCTTCTTCACGAACTTCTGGGCGACCTCGGCGAGCTTCTCGTTGAAGATCACCACGCGATGCCATTCGGTGCGCTCCTTGCGCTCGCCGCTCTGGCGATCACGCCACGTATCCGACGTGGCCACCGACATGTTCACCATGGACCTGCCATCCTGCATGGACCTCACTTCGGGGTCGCGGCCGAGATTGCCGACCAGGATGACTTTGTTGACGCTGCCCGCCATGTGGGCCTCCTGTGCTTTCCCGGTGCCGCGGGGCGCGGCACCTACCTCACGGCGGCCAACCTAGCCCCGGCCGCCTGTGGGCAACCACCGATTTTGGGTTGTATTCGCAAGCATCGCCCGAGGACGTGAGCTTCGCTCATGCCCGCCCTCCGACAATTCATTGGTTCGCCGGACAAACCCTCCCCTATCTTGCCGGGCCATGAGCAAATCCTTCCACGTTCCCCAGGTCTCGACCGGCCAAGCCTACGCCATGCTGGGCGGCGCGGCGCTGATGATGACCCTCGCCATGGGCATCCGGCAGAATCTCGGCCTCTTCCAGGCGCCGGCCTCGAAGGAGCTGGGCATAGCCATCTCCGATTTCGCGCTGGCGATCTCGGTGCAGCAGGTCGCCTGGGGGCTGAGCCAGCCGGTCGCCGGCGTCTTCGCTGACAAGTACGGCACGCGCTGGGTGGCGATGATCGGCAGCGCCATGTTCATCCTGGGCATCTGGCTCACGGCCACCGCGCAGGGCGCGCTGCCCATCATCCTCGGTGCCGGTGTGCTGATCGGCGTCGCGCTCGCCTGCACGACGTCGGGCATCACCGCCAACATCGCCGCCCGCGTCGTGCAGCCCAACCGCCGAACGCTCGCCTTCGGCATCGTCTCCGCCGCGGGCTCCGTCGGGACGATGCTCACCGCGCCCATCGCCGCCTATCTCCTCAATACCGATGGCTGGCGCGCCGCCGTGTGGTCGTTCGTCATCCTGGCTCTGGCCATGCTGCCCGCCGCATGGATCGGCAGCCGTGCCGACAAGCTGCCCAACAGTCTGGCGAGCGATCGCGACCTCACCTTGTGGGGCGCTCTCATCGAAGCGCGGCGGCACACCGGCTATGTCGTGATGGCGATCGCCTTCTTCGTCTGCGGCCTGCAGCTCGTCTTCCTCACCACCCATCTGCCGACCTACCTCTCCCAGTGTGGCATGGACGCCAGCTACAGCGCCGTGGCGCTGATGCTGATCGGCGGCTTCAACATCCTGAGCTCGTGGCTGTTCGGCTGGCTCGGCGACAAGTATCCCAAGCGCCTGTTGCTGGGCGCGATCTACTTGCTGCGCTCGCTGGCCCTGTTCCTTTTCTTCATCTTCCCGCCGACACCGCTTTCCGTCGTGCTGTTCGGCGCTGCCATGGGCACGCTCTGGCTGGGCGTGATCCCGCTGGTCAACGGGCTGGTCGTGCAGATCTTCGGGCTGCGCTTCCTGTCGACCCTGACCGGCATCGCCTTCCTGAGCCACCAGGCCGGATCGTTCCTCGGCGCCTGGGGCGGCGGCTATCTCTTTGATCTGATGGGCTCCTACGACCTCGCCTGGAAGATCGGCGTCCTGATCGGCCTCGTTGCGGGCACGATGCAGCTCCTGATGAACGACCGCCCGACCGACCGGGTGCTAGCAACGCAAGCATCGCCGGCCTGACGGGAAATTGACGCGGGGCTGGCGAGGCTGGGGGTGAATCGCCATATGCGCTGATCCTCCGCATCGCCTATTCTCCCGGTCCAGATGGCCAAGTCACGCTTACCCGCCGCCGAACCGCACCGCTTCATCTCGATCCGCGGCGCGCGCGAGCACAATCTCAAGAACGTCGACCTCGACCTGCCACGCGACAGGCTCGTGGTGATCACCGGCCTGTCCGGCTCGGGCAAGTCCTCGCTCGCTTTCGACACCGTTTACGCCGAGGGCCAGCGTCGCTACGTCGAGAGCCTCTCGGCCTACGCCCGCCAGTTCCTCGAGCTGATGCAGAAGCCGGACGTCGATTCGATCGAAGGACTCTCGCCCGCCATCTCGATCGAGCAGAAGACGACTTCGCGCAACCCGCGCTCGACGGTCGGTACGGTCACCGAGATCTACGACTATCTGCGCCTGCTGTTCGCGCGCGTGGGCGTGCCCTATTCGCCCGCGACCGGGCTTCCGATCGAGAGCCAGACCGTCTCGCAGATGGTCGATCGCGTGAAGGCGATGCCCGAGGGCACGCGCCTCTATCTGATGGCGCCCATCGTGCGCGGCCGCAAGGGCGAGTACCGCAAGGAGCTGCAGGAACTGCAGAAGAAGGGCTTCCAGCGGGTCAAGATCGACGGGAAGCTCCATGAGATCGCCGAGGCACCGAGCCTCGACAAGAAATACAAGCACGACATCGACGTGGTTGTGGATCGCATCGTGGTGAAGCCCGATCTCGGCAACCGCCTCGCCGATTCGATCGAGACGGCGCTCGGCCTCGCCGAGGGCCTCGCCGTGGCTGAGAACGCCGACACCGGCGAGCGCACGGTCTTCTCCGCGCGCTTCGCCTGTCCCGTCTCCGGCTTCACCATCGAGGAGATCGAGCCGCGTCTCTTCTCCTTCAATGCGCCGCAGGGCGCCTGCCCGGCCTGCGACGGGCTGGGCGTGAAGATGTTCTTCGATCCCGAAATGGTGGTCCCGGACGACCGGCTGTCGCTCGCCGAAGGCGCGATCGCGCCGTGGGCCGATAGCTCGGGCCAGTATTACATGCAGACGCTCGAGAGCATCGCCAAGCACTTCAAGGTCAAGATGTCGACACCGTGGCGCGACCTGCCCAAGAAGGTGCGCGACGCGATCCTGCAGGGCAGTGGCGGCGAGTCGATCGCCATGCGCTACGACGACGGCATCCGCCAGTACCAGACGACCAAGCCGTTCGAGGGCGTGATCCCCAACCTCGACCGCCGCTGGAAGGAGACCGACTCCTCCTGGGTGCGCGAGGAGCTGGAGCGCTTCCAGCACGAGAGCAAGTGCGAGACCTGCGGCGGCGCCCGCCTCAAGCCCGAGGCGCTGGCGGTGAAGATCGCAGGCCTCAACATCAGCCAGACCACCGAGTTCTCGATCGGCGAGGCGGTGAAGTGGTTTCTCGAGCTTGCCCCCAAGCTCACGGCCAAGCAGCGCGAGATCGCCGCCCGCATCCTGAAGGAGATCAACGAGCGGCTGGGCTTCCTCGACAATGTCGGCTTGAGCTACCTGACGCTCGACCGCGGGTCCGGCACCTTGTCGGGCGGCGAGAGCCAGCGCATCCGGTTGGCCTCGCAGATCGGCTCCGGCCTGACCGGCGTGCTCTACGTGCTCGACGAACCGTCGATCGGCCTGCACCAGCGCGACAACGATCGGCTCCTGAAGACGCTGACGCGGCTGCGCGACCTCGGCAACACCGTACTGGTGGTCGAGCACGACGAGGACGCGATCCGCGCTGCCGATCATCTGGTCGACATGGGCCCGGGCGCCGGCGCGCATGGCGGCCACGTGATCGCCCAGGGCACGCCCGAGGACGTCATGCGCAACAGCGCGAGCCTCACCGGCCAGTACCTTTCGGGCTTCCGTCAGATTCCCATTCCCAAGACGCGGCGCGAGCCGCCGCCCCGGAACGGCCGCTGGCTCACCGTGAAGGGCGCCCGGGAGAACAATCTCCAGAACGTGACGGCCAGCATTCCGCTCGGCACCTTCACCTGCGTCACCGGTGTATCGGGCAGCGGCAAGAGCACCCTGATCATCGAGACCCTCTACAAGGCGCTGGCCAAGCGGCTGAACAACGCACGCGAGCATCCCGGCGCCCACAGTGGCCTCGACGGCGTCGGTCATCTCGACAAGATCGTCGACATCGACCAGTCGCCGATCGGCCGCACGCCGCGCTCCAACCCGGCGACCTACACCGGCGCTTTCTCGCCCATCCGCGACTGGTTCTCACAGCTGCCGGAATCGACGGAGCGCGGCTACAAGCCCGGACGCTTCTCGTTCAACGTCAAGGGCGGACGCTGCGAGGCCTGCCAGGGCGACGGCGTCATCAAGATCGAGATGCACTTTCTGCCCGACGTCTACGTCCAGTGCGACGTCTGCAAGGGCAAGCGCTACAACCGCGAAACGCTCGAGATCCAGTTCCGCGGCAAGTCGATCGCCGACGTGCTGGAGATGACCGTCGACGAGGGCTGCGAGTTCTTCAAGGCCGTGCCGGTGATCCGCGACAAGCTGCTGACGCTCCAGCAGGTGGGCCTCGGCTACATCCATATCGGCCAGCAGGCGACGACGCTGTCAGGCGGCGAAGCGCAGAGGGTGAAGCTCGCCAAGGAGCTTTCGCGGCGCGCCACCGGCCGCACGCTCTACATCCTCGACGAACCGACGACGGGCCTGCACTTCGAGGACGTGCGCAAGCTTCTCGAGGTGCTGCATCGCCTGGTCGAGGGCGGCAACACCGTCGTGGTCATCGAGCATAATCTCGAAGTCATCAAGACTGCCGACTGGATCCTCGACATGGGTCCCGACGGCGGCTCGGGTGGCGGACGCATCGTCGCCGAGGGTCCACCCGAGGAGGTCGTGAAGGTGGCCGAGAGCTATACCGGCCAGTATCTCGCCCGCCTGCTGCCGCGCAGCCCGGCGGCGAAGCGGCGCGCCTAGAATACGGAGACGGCGGTCACGCGCTCGGCGCTGCCGCCGCCCGCTTCCCAGCCGGCGACCGCGAGGCGGCCTGTCGCCGGCCACATCTCGACGGACAGCCGCGTGCAGGCGTTGAGCACCGGTGCTGCCGCCCAGTCGAAGTCGGGTGCGTCGCGATCCTTCCATGCCGCCAGTGCGGCACGGCGACGGACATTGTTCTCGACCGCCGCGCCCGCCCCGCAGCAGCGCGGTCGCCAGTTCGCATGCGGTTCGCGCCAGTCGTTGGCGAAGACCGTCTCGTCGCGATAGGTACGCGCCGTCATTTCCTCGCGCTCGATGACGATGCGTTCGCCGGGCAAGCAACCGGCCAGCATGAACAGAACCGGCCGCGCAACCGGCGTCGTCTGCAGGAGAAGACACGCCTCGTCGAAGCTCGTGCAGGTTTCGAACATGTGGCGCAGCAGATGCTCGGGCGGGATGCGCCCGGCGCCACGGATCGCCGCCAGCGCATTCAGGGCGTAGTCGAGCCAGAGCAACCAGGTGGTTCGCGCCCGACGACGCATCGGCGCCTGGTTGATCGAGGCCGCGAAGCGGCCGGGCGCGACGGCCGTCAGCACGCCGACGAAGCCGGGCCAGGTCACGTTCAGGTACTCGCCCGCAGGTCCACGCTGACGGACCACCTCGACCAGGCGGCCGAGGTCGGGAAACGGCCAGTCGAGCGTGCGGCGCAGGCGTGGACCGTCCACGGTCTCGTCGGCCAGGGCAGTGCAGCCGAACAGGTAGGCGCCGTGCAGCAGCCAGATCCCCGGCCGATCCAGGCTGCTGGCGACGGCGGCAATCTCGGCGAGGTAGGGCGTGCCCGAGCGCCGCATCCAGCCGCGGACCACGGGGTCGGCAAGCCGCGCCAACAGGCCGCCGAGGGGCAGCCAGCCCAGGCATGCGTCGCGGACCGCCAGTGCCCGCTCCCGGCGCCCAGCCGCGTCCAGGCCGGCAACCTCGACAACCGGGATCTCTATAACCATAAGTGAGTGATTACTCACTTATGGCACGACCGTCAAGCCTGCCGGCGTTCCCAGCCGATGGTTCCGAGGTCATAGCCGAACTGGCGCTCGACGACCGCCGGCGTGGCGTCCGACGCATCGGCCTTGCGCGCGGCCACGCGCTGCCGAGCAACCTCCTTGGAGACGTCGAGCCAGATGCCCTGGAACGGAACGCCGAGCCTGGCCGCAAGGGCTTCGGCCGCCTGCCGCTCGTTCGCCCTGGCGAAGACCGCGTCGAGCACGACGGCGTGGCCGGCCCGCAGCACGCGCTCGGCACGCGCCATGAAGGCGGCGTAGACCCTGGCCGACGCTTCCGGCGTGTAGCTGCCGTCGGGCATGCGCGCCTCGAGCGGCACGCCGGCCTGCCGCTTGCGTTCCACGTCGCTTCGCACCACCACCGCGCCCGGCGACCGTCCGATCCCGGGCGCGAGCTTCAGTGCAAGCGTGGTCTTGCCGCTGCCGGACAGGCCGCCGACCGCCAGCAGCCGCGGCGGCGACGGCTGGAGGAACTGCAGCGCCGCCTTCTGGTAGGCACGGGCGGGCGCATTGTTCGCGCCGCTCACCGCGGCGACCGCCGAATCGACATAGGCGCGGATCGCCGCCCGCCGCGCGAGGAACATCGGCAGCAGCGCCAGCGCCTCCTCGTGCGAGGCGCCGGGCAGCTCCGCGATGCGCCACAGCCACTCGTTCAGCAGGCGGTTCGCCAGCGCCCCCAACCCCTGCCGCGCGAGATCCATCAACGCGAAGGAAAGGTCGTAGAGCACGTCGATGTTGGCGATCTTGTCGGAGAACTCGATGGCATCGAACGGCACCGGCTCGCCCTCGAGCATCACGATGTTGCGCAGATGCAGGTCGCCATGGCAGCGCCGCACGGCGCCCGCCGCGACGCGGCGCGCCACCAGCTCGACGAGCGGTTCCAGCGACTTCGGCATCATGTCGGCCAGCGCCTCGCTGGTCGGCGGATCGAGCCGCGTGCCCGCCTCCCGCATCTGGCGGACATCGGCCGCCACGGAATGACGGTAGTCGTCGGGCGCGCAGAATCCCGAAGCGATGGGCTCCAGCCCGTCATGGAAGCGCGCCACGCGGGCGCCGAGGGCCGCCATCAGATCCGGCGTCAGCGCACCGCGCGCGGCCATGCGGTCGAGCAGCCCGTCCTCGTCGAAACGGCGCATGACGACCAGCCAGTCCACGGCGTCGTCGGCCGGCGCCCCGACGTCACCCAATACCAGCCTGCCGCCCTGCCGTCGCACAGCCGCAGTGCCGAGATAGATCCCGGGCGCCATTCGTCGGTTGATGTCGATCTCGGCGCTGCACATCGCGCGGCGGCGATCGACGGTCGAGAAGTCCATGTAGGGAAACTTTACCGCGCGCTTCATCTTGTAGGCGCGGTCGTGGCACAGGAAGACGATGGCGCCGTGCGTGTCGATGCGGCGCTCAGGCTTCAGCTCGGCTTCGAGGAAGGCCGCGACTTCCGACTGATCCTCGACCACGAAGGACGGGCGGTCGCTCATGGCGCGGGGGCCGGATCGACGTGCACGATGATCTCGGCGTCGGGGTATATCCTGCGGATCTCGGCCTCGACCTCGTCGCTGATCTCGTGCGCGCGAACCAGCGACAGGTCGCGGTCGACATCGAGATGGAGCTGGATGAACTTGGTCAGGCCCGCCGAGCGCGTGCGCAGCTCGTGCGTGCCCCTCACGGCGGCATTGGCGAGGGCGATCTCCTCGATGCGCCGGCGATCCGGAGCGGGCAGCTCGCGGTCCATCAGCATGTCGAACGAACCGCGGCCCGTCTGCCAGGCCCCGCGCATCAGATAGAACGCGACCAGCGCCGCCACGCCGCTGTCGATCAAAGGCTCGTCAAGGCGGCCCGAGAAAAAGGTGCCGAAGCCGGTGACCACGCTGGCCACGAGGTCGGTCCGGTAGTGAGCCATGTCGGCGTCGATGGCGACCGAGCCCGAACGCCGCACGACATGGCGCTGAAACGTCACGAGCGCGAGGGTCAGGACCACCGCCAGCGCGCTGATCGCGACGCCGACCTCCTCCCTCTGAACCTGGTGCGGGTTGACCAGGCGCTCGCCGATCGCGAGCAGCAGCGCGATGCCGGAGGCCGCGATGAAGCCCGCCTGCACGAGCCCCGCCAGCCCCTCGGCCTTGCCGTGGCCGAAACGATGGTCCGCGTCGGCCGGCACGAGCGCCTGCCGCACCGCGAAGAACGTCACCATCGACCCGATCAGGTCGAGCGACGTGTCGAGCAGGGACGACAGCATGCTGATGGAGTCGGTCATCCACCAGGCCATCGCCTTGGCGCCCATGAGCGTCAGCGCCACCGATATCGACGCCACGGTGGCCAGTCGCATCAGGCGTTGGGGATCCATCGCCATCGCCGGATCAGGGATAGAGCGTTCGCGTCGTCCAGGGCTGCGCCGGCGACGCGCGCCGGTACTCGAGCCGGTCGTGCAGCCGAAACGCCCCGTCCTGCCAGAACTCGATCAGGAGCGGCTGCAGGCGGAAGCCCGACCAGTGCGGCGGCCGCGGCACCGTGCCGATCACGTGCTTGGCGGCGTATTCCGCCACACGCTTCTCCAGGGCGAAACGGCTCTCCAGCGGCCGCGATTGCTCCGAGGCCCAGGCGCCGATCTGGCTGCCGCGGGCGCGGGTCGAGAAGTAGGCGTTCGCCTCCTCCTCCGTCGTCTGGCTGACCGCCCCCTCCAGCCGGACCTGGCGGCGCAGCGACTTCCAGTGAAACAAAAGTGCAGCCTTGGGATGGGCCAGGAGATGGCTGCCCTTGCGGCTTTCGTAGTTCGTGTAGAACACGAAGCCCTGGGCATCGAAGTCCTTCAGCAGGACCATGCGTGCCGCGGGCGTACCGTCGGGCCCCACCGTGGCCAGGGTCATGGCCGAGGGGTCGTTGGGCTCGTTCCTCTCGGCCTCGGCGTACCAGGTGCCGAAAAGCTCCAGCGGGTCAATCGTTTCCCGTATCATGACCACAATATGAGGGGCGTCGAAGGCTTTCACCACCGGCATCTTGTCCCAATAGCCAACCCCCGCTAAGAACGAGGCATGACCGTTGCTGCACAATTGATGGCCGGCAAAAAAGGCCTCGTCATGGGCGTCGCAAACGAACGCTCGATCGCCTGGGGCATCGCCAAGGCCTGCCACGACGCCGGCGCCAAGGTAGCCTTCACCTTCCAGGGCGAGGCCCTGGAAAAGCGCGTCCGGCCGCTAGCCGGCTCCATCGGCAGCGACATCATCCTGCCGTGCGACGTCACCAACCCGGCCAGCATCGACGCGACCTTCGCCGAGATCGAGAAGAAATGGGGCGGCCTCGATTTCGTGGTCCACGCCATCGCCTTCTCCAACAAGGAGGAGCTGCGCGGCCGCTATCTCGACACCACGCCCGACAACTTCGCGCTCACCATGAACGTGAGCGTCTACTCCTTCACTGCGGTGGCGCAGCGCGCCGTGCCGCTGATGAAGAATGGCGGCAGCCTGCTCACCCTCACCTACTACGGCGCCGAGCGCGTGATCCCGCACTACAACGTCATGGGCGTCGCCAAGGCCGCCCTCGAGGCGAGCGTGCGCTACCTCGCGGCCGACCTCGGCCAGGACAAGATCCGCGTCAACGCGATCTCCGCCGGCCCGATCAAGACGCTGGCCTTCGCCGGCATCAACGATGGCCGCTACATCCTGAAGTGGAACGAGCTCAACTCGCCGCTGAAGCGCAACGTCTCCACCGAGGAAGTGGGCAACGCGGGCCTCTATCTGCTGTCCGACCTCGGGACCGGCGTGACCGGTGAAGTGATGCACGTCGATGCCGGCTATCACGTGGTCGGCATGATCAACACCTCGTCCGCGAAGCAGATCGCCGAATTGCTCGGCAACTTCGAAGGCGAGTAGAGCGGAGGCCGGCGGCCATGGCCGGCAGCAGTTTCGGCACCCTCTTCAAGTTCACGAGCTGGGGCGAAAGCCACGGGCCTGCGATCGGCTGCGTCGTCGACGGCACGCCGCCGCGCATTCCCCTCTCCGAGGCCGACATCCAGGTCTGGATGGACAAGCGGCGGCCCGGCCAGTCGCGCTTCGTCACGCAGCGCCAGGAACCCGACACGGTGAGGATCCTGTCCGGCGTGTTCGAGGGCGTCACCACCGGCACGCCGATCGCGTTGCACATCGACAATGTCGACCAGCGCAGCCGCGACTACAGCGAGATCAAGGACCAGTTCCGCCCGTCCCACGCCGATTACACCTATTTCAAGAAATATGGCGTGCGCGATTATCGCGGCGGCGGGCGGCAATCGGCGCGCGAGACGGCAGTGCGCGTCGCCGCAGGCGCCATCGCGCGCAAGGTCCTGGGAGATGCCGTCACGATCCGCGGCGCCGTGGTCCAGATCGGCGCCCACAAGATCGACCGAGCCGCGTGGGACTGGGACGCCACGGGCGACAATCCGTTCTGGTGTCCCGACCGTCAGGCGGCGCAGGGCTGGGAAGGCTATCTCGACGATGTGCGCAAGCGCGGCAGCTCGTGCGGCGCGGTGGTCGAGGTCGTGGCCTCCGGCGTACCCGTCGGGCTAGGCGATCCGGTCTATGACAAGCTCGATGCCGACCTCGCCAAGGCGCTGATGAGCATCAACGCCGTGAAGGGCGTCGAGATCGGCGACGGCTTCGCCGCCGCCGCGCTCAGCGGCGAGGAGAACGCCGACGAAATGCGCATGAAGGACGGCGCGCCCGTCTTCCTCGCCAACCATGCCGGCGGCATCCTGGGCGGCATCTCGACCGGACAGGACATCGTCTGCCGGCTGGCCGTGAAGCCCACCAGCTCGATCCTCTCGCCAGTGCGCAGTGTCGACCGGTTCGGCAAAGACATCGAATTGCGCACCAAGGGCCGCCACGACCCCTGCGTCGGTATCCGCGCGACGCCGGTGGCCGAGGCCATGGTTGCCTGCGTTCTGGCCGACCATCTGCTGCGCCACCGCGCGCAGTGCGGCTGAGCATCGATGGTGGCGGCTCCAGGGCCTCTACAGGCACGCTACGGCGTGCTGCACAATGTCGGCATGGCCGTCATTGCGCTGGCCATGATCGGCGGGGCGATCGTTCACTTCGTCTCGGACGCGGCCAGCGCCCCCGCGTTGTCGCTGAACGATCCGCGCTTTGTTCTCTTCCTGCTGATGGCGCTTGCCATGGGCTACTACGCCTTCCTGGGCATCAGCCACTATCTCAATCGTGAGCCGCAAGTCGTCATCGACCGTGACGGTGTGCTGCTGGGCTTCGGGCGCAACCGACGCATCCCCTGGACGGACATCGAATGGGTCCGTCTGCGCCGGATGGCATTGCGTCCACAGCTCCAGGTCGGTCTCGTGCCCGAGGCATTCGTGGCGGCGGACCTCAGGCTGTCGCTTTTCAGTCTCGACGACAACCTGCGGCCGATCCGCGGCATGCCGGCGGCCGTGCTGGTGCGCGACAATGGGCTCGACACCGGTTCCGCAGCGATGCTTGACGCGGTGAAGGCGTTCCGGCCGAATCTGGTCCAACCCTAGCAAGCACAGCGGAGCTTTCGCATGCGGCGGTTCATTGTCGGCCTCCTTGCGACCGTCGGCACCCTCACCCTGCTCGCTGTCGCGGGCGGCATCGCCCTCATGGCGTCGTGGCCCTACGCCGCCAAACCGCTGCCGCAGCAGATGGTGCTGTCGCTCGATCTGCGCTCGCTGCCGCCCGAAACCGCGTCGACTGACCTCCTGAGCGGCGGCCTGTTCAGGAGTTCGCGAGACATCGTCGAAGTGGTGCAGCTCCTCTGGCAGGCGGCCGACGATCCGCGTGTCGCCGGCCTGTACGTCGAGATCGGCGACGAGGAAGGCGGCCTCGCGCGCGTCCAGGAATTGCGCCAGGCGATCGCCCACTTCCGCGGCAAGGGCAAGTTCGCCGTCGGCTTCGCCGAATCGCTGGGCAGCGGCGGGACCCACTTTGCCGACTATTACCTCGCATCGGCACTGGAACAGATCTGGCTGCAGCCGAGCGGCAGCTTCGGTGTCGCCGGCATCGTCGTAGAGACGCCGTTCATCAAGGGCGGCCTCGAGAAGCTCGGCGTCAAGGTCGAGGGCGGCAAGCGCTACGAGTACAAGAGCGCGCCCGATTCGCTTCTCGAGACGAACTACACGCGACCGGCCCGCGAGAACCTGCAGCAGCTGCTCGACAGCCTGTTCGGCCAGTTCCTGGGTGACGTGGCGCGTGACCGGCGCATCGAGCCGGCCACGCTTCGCCATCTGATCGATTCTGCACCGCACGAGCCGGAGCAGGCCCGCCAGAGCGGCCTCGTCGATCGCATCGGCTATCGCTCCGATGCGCTCGACGACGTCTACCAGCGCGCTGGCGGCCGGCGCGAGCTCGTCACGCTGTCGGAATACGCATCCGACGATTCCCGCCCGCGGCCGCACGGTGAGGTGATCGCGCTGATCCGTGCCAACGGCCCCATCATATCGGGCAGGCCCGGCGGCAGCCCCTTCGACAACGAGGCGCTGGCCAATGCCGAGGATGTCGTCGACGCGCTCGAGCAGGCCTCGCGCGCCAAGGACGTGCGCGCGATCGTCCTGCGCATCGACTCGCCCGGCGGCACCTATCCGGCCGCAGACGCCATCGCCGATGCCGTCGGTCGAGCGCGCGCCGCCGGCAAACCGGTGGTTGTCTCGATGAGCGACGTTGCCGCCTCGGGTGGCTATCTCGCCGCGGTCCGCGCCGACGTTATCGTGGCGCAGCCCACGTCCATCACCGCCTCGATCGGCGTGTTCAGCATCTGGCCGATGGCGCAGGAGTTGCTGACGTCGCTCGGCGTCAACGTCGAACGCGTTTCGGTCGGGCGCAACGCCGGCATGTACTCGACTTTCCAGCCGCCGACCCCGGCCCAACGCGCCGCGATCGACCGCGAGCTCGACATCGTGTATGCCGCCTTCACACGCCAGGTCGCGGAAGCGCGCAACCTCGACGCCAGTCGCCTCGATGCCGCCGCGCGCGGCCGCGTCTTCAGCGGGGTAGACGCCAAGCAGGCCGGCCTCGTCGACGATTTGGGCGGGCTGCAGCTCGCGCTCAGCATCGCCAAGGCCAAGGCCGGCATCGACGAGGCGCGCCGCATCGAAATCCGCCGCTACCCGGACGAGTCCGACCGATGGCAGATGATGCTCGAGAAGCTGCTGCGGCTGGCCAGCGTCGACGCCGGTCCGACGGTCCGTCTGCCGCGCGAGGTGCGCGAGACGCTGGCGCGCTTCGGTGTTGCCGTACGGCCGGGCAACGTCCGTCTGCCGCCGCTGCCGCCGCTCTGGCGCTAACGCCGCTCTCCGAGCAAGGCCACGATCGCCCGCCACATCGTCCAGGCGTTGGCGACGTTCACGGCCGTGAACTCGACATGGCCGATATCGTCGATCAGGAACAGCGACACGCGCGCCTTCGACGAGGCTGCGGCGAGATTCTGGCTTTCACTATAGGGCACCATCGGGTCGGTGCGGCCATGGACCAGGATGAGATGACCGCGCAGCTTCGACAGGTCGTAGAGCGCCAGGTTGAGGCCGTCGATCTCGCCACGCACACGCTCGGGCAGGCCGGCGATCAGGCGCGGCACGGCGTCGGGGTCGCGGTTGTCGACCAGCGCCAGCACCGCCCGGCCCTGCGGACCCAGCAGCGCCGCCTCACGGGAAATGTCGGCGTTGCGGTCGCGCCACCGCCGCAGCGCGATCTCCTCCAGCAGCCGCGAGTCGAGCGGATTGTCGAGTCGCCCGGCGTTGGCGCGCAGGATCGCCCAGCGGCCGTAGGCGTTGGGCTCGATGTGGAGCTCGCGGCCGTCGCCCATCGGGCGAAAGGCCCCGGTGGTCACGAAGCGGATGACCTCGTAGGCGTCGCGGTAGCCGCCGATTCCGACGACGAAGGCGATGCGTGGCGCGACGTCGTCCTCGAGGGCGGCGATGATCGCGGGGGCCACCGCATAGGAGATGGCCGCCACGCCGAGCGGCACTTCGGGCAGTGTCCTGGCGAGCTGCCGCAGGGCACCCGCCACCCGATCACCGTCGCCGCGCGACAGCACGAGCCGGCGCACCTCGGGCAGTTCCGGTACCAGTACGGCGAAGCCTGCCCGTGTGAAGGTGCGCGCAAAAGCCTGCAACCGGGGTTCGTCGCGGCCCAGCACGGCGGCGCCGGGCACCAGAACCATGGCCGCCAGCGGCTTGCCGGGTGGAAGGTAGAGATCGCCCTCGCCGTCTTCCCAGCGCGTCGGATACTCGCCGGGCGCCGTGGTGACGTCCTGCCACCAGGTCGGGGTACCGCCGGCCGCCACGTCCCACATGACGAGCGCCGCTTCCGCCCACACGATCGGGCGGCCGAACACGAACAGCAGCGCAATCGCCCCGACGACGATCAACGCCAGGCGACGCATCAGTCGCCCCGCCTCACCGGCCCAGCCGCCGGGTGGCGAGCGTCGCAAGACCGTCGCCGTCGCGCCGCAGCAACGCCAGCTCCTCGACTCGACCGCGCATGGGCAGATGCTGTCGCTCGACGATGCGTGCCACCTGCTCGGCTTCGGCCATGTGCTGGAACAGGCCCAGGGTGATGTGCGGCTGGAAAGGTTCGGTTCCCGGCATGGGGTTGAGGATCTCGAACAATTCGGTCAATTCCGCGGCGCCGTCGAACGGCTCGGCGTAGAGGTAGCGATCGACGCGGGCGATGCGCTCGATCATGAACCAGAACGGCCGGAAATCGATGGACTCAAAGGCGGTCCGCAACTCCACCTCGCGCGCCTCCGGCGCACCGAACACCAGGGTGAAATGCGGGCCGATCAGGCCCGCTTCTCGCGGATGATACTGGGCGCGGAGCCGGCGCAGCGCGGTGTCGTCGGCCTCGCCGAGGACCGGCCAGGCCACGACATAGAGCATAGTCAGCCGTAGCTCTTGGCCATACCGAGCGCCGGATCCATCGCCGCGCCGTAAGGCGGGAACGGATAGCGCAGCCCGTTCTTGCCGAGCTGGGCCATGCCCTCGATGGCACGCAGGAATTCATCCGGCGGGCAGGCCATCAAGAGCTCGTCGTCGGCAACGCCGCCGTAGCGGCGCTCGGCGAAACAGGGCAGCGACAGCGAAGTCTGGCGCGTGGCGAGGGCCCGCCCCCAAGAGTCGGCGCAGGCGCTCTCGCCCGTCACCGTGAAGTCGTAGCGGCGGTAGCGGTGATACTGCAGGCCGTTGATGAAGTAGATCATCTGCCCGGGCGAGCCGTAGAACAGGCAGATATCGGGCGGGTCGAGGCGGCCCGAACGCAGCGGCGCCACGACGAGGCCGTTGTAGGTGCCATGAGGGACGCGCGGCATCTGCGCCTGATGGGCGGCCGACGCCTCTTTGTTTCCGAACCACACGCCGTTCATGTGGTCGCCGGACAGGAACCCCTCGCCCGGATGGTTGAGGCCGACCACGCCGCCGCAATTGCCGCCGCGCGTGTTGTCGACCGTGATGCCGAGCGTGAAGCCGTACCAGCGCGCCTGCGTCACCATCTGGCACATGGTGAACTTGAAGCCCTCGGTCGGCTTGCGCAGGCCCTTGATCTTGTCCATCTCGGCCGGATCCTCGAACAGCCGCATGCCGATCGGCTGGGTGCGGATGCGCAGCAGGTCGATGAGCTTGCCGCTGGCCTCGGTCAGCATGGCGCCGGTGATCTTCTCCGGCGGCGACCACGGCGCGGTCTTGTAGCCCGGCGGTAGGGTCTGGACGTTCATGGTTTCCTCCGTGTCTGGCGGCGGCTAGGTGAGGTTCAGTCCGCCGTCGGCGATGACGATCTCCCCGGTAACGTAGTCGTTGGTGCAGAGCGCGGCCACAAGGTCGGCGATGTCCTCCGGTTTCGCAGGACGGCGCATCGGCGACCTGGTGTTCCAGAGCTCGTAGGCCGCCTCCCAGCCCGTGCTCATGGGCGTATCGACCAGCCCCGGCGCCACGCAATTGACGCGGATCGCCGGCCCCAGCGTCAACGCCAGCAGACGTGTCGCATGATGGAGTGCCGCCTTGGCCGAGGCGTAGGGGATCGACGAGCCCTTGGGCCGCACCGCGGCATGCGTGCCGATATTGATGATGCTGGCCGGACGTCCCCGCTCCGCCGACTTGCGCAGCGCGGCCTCCGCCTCGGCGATCAGCATCCAGGGCGCGATGACGTTGACGTCGAACATGCGGCGCCAGACCTCGGGCGTTGCGGCCTTGAGATCGGCATGCGCAAAGCGCGCGGCCTCGCCGGCATTGTTCACCAGCACGTCGAGCCGGCCGTGCCGCGCCACGACGTCGCGCACCAGCGCGCCGGCATGCTCGACATCGGCGAGATCGACCTGATGATAGCTCGCGCCCGTGAGTTCGGCAGCCATGGCGCGGCCGGCGTCGGCCGAGCGCCGCGAATGCAGGGCCACGACGTAGCCGTCGCGTGCGAGGCGGCGCGCGATCGCGGCACCGATGCCCGAGGTCGAGCCGGTGACGAGTGCCACTCTCGGGGCGACCCGTTCAGACACAGGATTTCAGCGCCTCGAGCGTCTCGTCGGGCCGCTCCACCATCATGAAGTGACCGCAGTTCGGGATCACGACCGTCTTCGATCCGGCGATGGCCGCGGCCAGAGACTTGGCCTTGGCCGCAGGCGTCATCAGATCCCCGTCGCCCAGCACGAGGACGGCCGGACACCTCACCGCCGCCGCCCGCGCCAGCGCATCCTTGTAGACATTGCAGGCCGCGAGATCGGTATGGATCACGTCGGGCCTGTTCACCGACAGAACCGCGAGCGACTCGCGGCGCAGCCACAAGCCGGGCGAGACCATGCCGCCCTTGTGCAGGGCGTTGCCCATGCCCCAGAAGGTCATCAGCTCCTGGACCTTGAGCGTGTTCGCCTTGGCCGACTCCAGCATCTCGGGATGTACCGGCATCTCGGACGCTACACCGCAGAGGCCGAGCACCCTCACCTTTTCAAGGTGGCGTGCGGCGCAATCCAGCGCCACCAGCGCCCCCATCGAATGGCCGACGAGGGCGGCCTGTTTGAGGCCGGCGGCATCGATCAGACGCACCGTCCAGTCGGCCAACGCGGCGATGCTGTCGAGTGCCGGCCCGTCCGACCAGCCGTGCCCCGGGAAGTCGACCGCCAGCACGCCACGGCCGTGATGGGCGAACCAGCGCGTCTGCAGCCGCCACGCCGTGCGGTCGAAGCCTGCGCCGTGGAGAAAGACGATCGCGGGCCTGGCCGGATCGAAGTCTGTGCCGCCGGTCGTCGCAAAGACGGTCCGGCCATCGACGGTAAGCTTCATGGTCAGCCCTTCTGCGAGGCGCGCAGCGCCGGCCCAAGATCGTCGATCAGGTCGTCGGGATCCTCGAGCCCCACGGAGAGCCGGATCATGCCCTCGCCGATGCCAGCCTCCTTGAGCGCCGCCGCGTCGAGCTGGGCGTGCGTCGTCGAGGCGGGATGGATGACCAGCGACTTGGCGTCGCCGACATTGGCGAGATGGGAAAAGAGCTTCAGCCGTTCGATGAAGCGCCGGCCGGCCTCGCGACCGCCCTTGATGTCGAAGCTGAAGATCGAGCCCGTGCCCTTGGGCAGCAGCTTCTGCGACAGCGCATGGTCGGGGTGGTCGGGCATGTCCGGCGAGGCGATGCGCTCGACTGCCGGATTGCTCTTGAGGAAGGCGATCACCTTGCGGGCATTCTCGACGTGCCGCGCCACGCGCAGCGGCAGGGTCTCGAGACCCTGCAGCAGGTAGAACGCGGTCTGGGGCGCCATGCAGCAGCCGAAGTCGCGCACGCCTTCGGTGCGGGCGCGCATGATGAAGGCGTGCGGGCCGAACTCCTCCGCGAAGTCGATGCCGTGGTAGCCAGCGTAGGGTTCGGTGAGTGTCGGGAACTTGCCGGAGCCTTCCCAGTCGAAGCGGCCGCTATCCACGATCACGCCGCCGATCGCCACGCCGTGGCCGCCGATGAACTTGGTGGCGGAATGAAAGACGATGTCGGCGCCCAGGGTGAGCGGCCGGCAGAGGATCGGCGAGGCGAAGGTGTTGTCGATCATCAGCGGAATCTTCGCCGCGTGGGCGATCGCGGCGATCGCCGGGATGTCGAGCACCTCGCCGCCCGGGTTGCCGATCGTCTCGCCCAGCACCAGCCGGGTGCTGGGCCTGATGGCCTTGGCGAACCCTTCATGATCGCGCGGATGGACGAAGGTCGACTCGATGCCGAAGCGCGGCAGGGTGAGCCCCAGCATGTTGCGCGTGCCGCCATAGAGCGAGGTCGAGGCGACGATGTGGCCGCCGGCCCCCATCAGGGTGGCGATGGCGATATGAAGGGCCGCCTGTCCGCTGGCGACGCCGAGCGCGCCCGAGCCTTCCTCCAGCGCCGCCACCCTCTCCTCGAACACCGCGACGGTCGGGTTCGAAATGCGGCTGTAGATGTGGCCCCCGACCTCGAGGTTGAACAGGCTCGCGGCATGGTCGACGTCGCGAAAGACATAGGACGTCGTCTGGTAGATCGGCACGGCGCGCGCGCCGGTCACCGGATCGGGATGCTGGCCGGCGTGCAGCGCCAGCGTGTCCGGTCTCAGGAACTTGGCTTCGACCACTTTCTTCTCCTATTGGGCGGTCCAGCCGCCGTCGGACACGAGCTGCGTGCCCTGCATGTTGGAGGCCGCGTCCGAGGCGAGGAACACGGCGAGCGCCGCGATCTGTTCCGGCTTGGTGAACTGGAGCTGCGGCTGCTTCTCCGCAAGCAGGTTCCGGCTCGCCTGTTCCGGCGGGATGCCCTGCTCCTTCGCACGCGCGTCGATCTGCATCTGCACCAGCGGCGTCAGCACCCAGCCCGGGCAGATCGCGTTGCAGGTGACGCCGGTGTCGGCGCACTCGAGCCCCATCACCTTGGTGAGGCCGATGATGCCGTGCTTGGCCGCGACGTAGGCGATCTTCTGGCTGGATGCCACGAGGCCGTGCGTGCTGGCGACGTTGACGATGCGGCCCCAGCCCTTCTGCTTCATCAGCGGCAGCGCGGCGCGGATCGTGTGGAACGACGAGCTGAGGTTGATGGCGATGACGGCGTCCCATTTCTCGGGCGGAAAGCTCTCGACCGGCGCCACGTGCTGGATGCCGGCATTGTTCACCAGGATGTCGACGCCGCCCAACTGCTTCTGCGCATCGGCCACGAGGCCCGCGATCTCCGCGGGCTTGCTCATGTCGGCGCCGTTGTAGGCCGCCTTCACGCCGTGCTTCGTCGCGATCTCCTCGCGCAGCCTGGCGATGGCGGCGGCGTCGCCGAAGCCGTTCAGCATGATGTGGCAGCCCTCGGCAGCGAAGGCCTGGGCGATGGCGAGACCGATGCCGCTGGTCGATCCGGTGACCAGCGCGACTTTGCCTTTCAGCGACATTGATACCTACTTCTTGAACAGGGAGGCGGCCGCCGTCGCGTGGCTCTGCTTGGCCTTGATCTTGTCCTCGACCCTCACAAGCTCGGCCTTGAGCACGGCGACGTACTCCTTCAGGTCCTCGATATTCATCGTGTCGAGATTCCTGGGCTGGGACTTCTTCTGCTTGGGGTCGAAATCGTCGAGGTCGAAGGCCATGGCGCGGCTCCACGGAAGCGGCTAAGTGAGCACTACCATTGCTCCCAACTCTCCGAAAGGCCGACCATGAGCGCGCTCCCCGCCACGATGACCTGCGTCGAGATCACCAAGCCGGGCGGGCCAGAGGTGCTGGTGCCGGCGACGCGGCCGGTGCCGCGGCCCAGGGCAGGCGAGATCCTGATCAAGGTCGCCGCCACCGCCGTCAACCGCCCCGACATCGCCCAACGCGCCGGCCTCTATCCGCCGCCGCCGGGCGCATCGGACCTGCCCGGCCTCGAGGCGGCCGGCACCGTCGCCGCCCTCGGCGAGGGCGTGGCGGGATGGAAGACGGGCGATGCGATCTGCGCCCTGACGCCGGGCGGCTCCTACGCCGAGTACTGCGCCGTGCCGGCGCCGCAGTGCCTGCCGCCGCCCAAGGGCTTCGACGCCGTGCACGCGGCCGCGCTGCCGGAGAACTACTTCACCGTCTGGCACAACCTCTTCGAGCGCGGCCAGCTCAAGGCGGGCGAGAACGTCCTGATCCACGGCGGCGCGAGCGGCATCGGCACGACCGCGATCCAGCTCGCCAAGGCGTTCGGTGCCACGGTGTTCACGACCGTGCGCAACGCGGAGAAGGCCAGGGCCGTGACGGCGCTCGGCGCCGACCGTGCCGTCCTCTACAAGGACAACGACTGGGCGGCCGAGGTGAAGAAGCTGTCGGGCGGCGTCGACGTCGTGCTCGACATGGTGGCCGGCGACTACCTGCCGAAGAACCTCGCCCTGCTGAAGCAGGACGGCCGCTGCGTGGTGATCGCCGTGCAACTCGGGGCGACGGCGACCATCAGCGCCGGCATGGTCATGGTGAACCGGCTGACGATCACCGGATCGACGCTCAGGCCGCAGAGCGTGACCAGCAAGGGCCGCATGGCGCAGGGCCTCAGAGACAAGGTCTGGCCGCTGCTCGAAAGCGGCAAGGTAAAGCCCATCATCCACAAGACCTTCCCGCTCAAGGACGCCGCCGGCGCGCATGCCGAGCTGGAGCGCGCCGACCATGTCGGCAAGGTGATGATGACGGTCTAGGTTCTGTACCCATAAAGGGGATTCCCTCGCCGCGGCGCAGGTGATTCACTTCCTGGAGCAGGAGGTGAAGATGGCACGGTTCGATCTGAGCGATGTCGAATGGCGGCTGATCAAGCCGCTGCTGCCGAACAAGCCGCGCGGCGTAGCGCGGGTGGACGACCGTCGGGTGCTGAACGGGATCTTCTACGTGTTGCGGACCGGCTCGCCGTGGCGGGACCTGCCCGAGCGCTACGGCCCCTATACGACGGTCTACAATCGCTTCAACCGCTGGGCCCGTGCCGGTGTGTGGGTTCGGGTGTTCGAGACCTTGTCGGCCAAGTCGCCGGGCTCGATGGCGCTGATCGACAGTTCGATCATTCGTGCCCACCAGCACGCCGCCGGCGGAAAAAAGGGGGCCCGGATCACGCCATCGGCCGTTCTCGTGGAGGACTGAGCACCAAGATCAACGCCGTCGTCGATGACAACGGCCTGCCGGTCTGGCTCATGCTGACCGCCGGCCAGGCCCACGACCTGAAGGCCGCTCCCGAACTGCTGGCCGGCCTCAAATGCCGCCATGTTGTCGCCGACCGCGGCTACGACGCCGACGCTCTGCTCGACCTCATCCGGGCCAGCGGAGCCAAGGCCCACATCCCCTCGACCAGCCAGCGCCTCGTCCACCGATCCGTCAACCGACGCATCTATCGACAACGCAATCTCGTCGAGCGCTTCTTCTGCAAGCTCAAGCACTTCCGACGGGTCGCCACTCGCTTCGACAAGCTCGCAAGGAACTTCCTGGCCGCCGTTGCCCTTGCTTCAGCTCGACTCTGGATGCGGGCTTATGAGTCCACTACCTAGTTCCAGAGCTTGCCGTTCACGAAGTACATCGCGATCCAGGGCTGCCAGACCACGACGACGAGGCAGCCCAGCATGAGCAGGATGAACGGGATCGCGGCGCGGCAGAGCAGGCCGAAGGGCTGCTTGAAGGCGCTCATGGCCACGATCAGGTTGAGGCCGACCGGCGGCGTCAGGTAGCCGATCTCGAGGTTCAGGATCATGATCAGGCCGAAGATCACCTTGTCGTAGCCGTAGGCGGCGGCGACCGGCGCCAGCAGCGGCGCCAGCACCAGGATCGCCTCGCCCGTGGTCATCAGGCAGCCGACCATCAGCAGCAGCACGTTGACCAGCAGCATGAAGGCGACCGGGCTGTCGATGTAGCCCTGCATGAAGGCCACCATGCCCTGCGGCACGCGGTGCTCGATCAGGATGATGTTGAGGCTGAGCGCCACGGCGAGAACCGGGAACAGCGAGCCGCCGAGCTTCGAGGCTTCGAGGACCACGTTGTAGAAGTCGACGAACTTCAGCTCCCTGTGCACGAAGATCTCAATCACCATGGCATAGGCCAGCGCCACCGCCGCCGCCTCGGTCGCGGTGAAGTAGCCGCTATAGATGCCGCCCAGCATGATGATCGGCATCAGCAGCGCCCAGATGCCGCGCCCGAACGCCGTGACGAACTCGTCGAGGCTGAACGATTCGGCCGGGCGCCCGCGGTTGAACCAGATCGCATAGGCTGAAAGCACGACGGTGATCAGGACGCCGGGACCGAAGCCCGCCGCGAACAGGTCGACGATCGAGGTCTCGGTGACGAGCCCGTAGATGATCATCGGGATCGACGGCGGGATGATGATGCCCAGGGTGCCGCCCGACATGATGGCGCCCAGCGTGAACTTGATGTCGTAGCCAGCCTGGCGCATGGCCGGGAACATGACCGAGCCGATCGCCAGCATGGTGACGATCGACGAGCCCGAGATGGCGGCAAAGATCGCGCAGGACAGCACGCAGGCCACCGCCATGCCGCCCGGCAGCGGCCGGGTGATCGCCGCCAGCAGGTCGATCAGCCGCTGGGCGATCGAGCCGCGCGTCATGACGTTGCCGCAGAGGATGAACAGCGGGATCGACAGGATCAGCTCCTTGTCGAGGCCGATCCACATGTCCTCGATGATGTAGTCGAGCTGGCCCTTGCCCCAGACGATGTGAATGAAGGCCGTGGCCGACAGCAGGATGACGAGCAGTGGCTGGCGCAGGAACAGGAGAAGGACGACGAGGCCGAGAAGGAGAAGCCCGCTCATTCCTGGAACTCCGGCAGGCCGGGCCGGAGCGAGGGCCAGATCGCGTAAATGAAGTAGCGCAGTCCGGCCGACAGGAAGCCTGCCGGGATCGCGATCTGGAACGGCCAGACGACCCAGTCGAGCACGGGTGCGCGCAGGTCGGCCGTGTAGGTCGATTCGACGAACTGGACCCCGAAGTACGTGACGCCCATCAGGAAGCAGCCGGTGACGATGTCGGCCAGGCGGTTCATGTGCGGAGCCCACGCCTTCGGCACCCAGCCGAAGCCGACGCGCGGCACCAGATGGCTGCCGGTCGCCGTGGCGATGCCGATGCCGGCGAAGCTGCCGACGACCAGCGCGTAGATCGCCAGCCGCTGCGAGGCGAAGATGCCGGTCGGGCCGGCGTCGATGCCGAGCCGGTTGAACAGCGGGCCCACCAGCTCGCGGCCCAGCACGTCGAGCACGAGGATGACGGCGATGAACGAGAAGCAGGCGACGGCCAGCCAGCACTCGAGGCGGTGCCAGACGGCCAGCACCCGCGCCGCGGCAGGCGGCGCGGGCGCGACCGACGCGTCAGTCATGTGCGGCGCTTAGCCCTTCTTGGCGCAGGACGCCTTGGCGGCTTCCATCTGCTTGAAGAAGTTCTGGGCGTCGCCGCCCACGTCCTGGACCATCTTCGGCCAGACCGGCTGAAGGACCTTGGCCCATTCGGCGCGCTGCTCGGGCGTCGGCGTCGCGATGGTGCCGCCGGCCTTCACGTGCATGCCGCGCAGGACCTCCTCGAAGCCGCGGATCTCCTTGCGGAGCTGGTCGGCGCTGCGGCGGCCGACGGCCTTGTCGAGCGCGGCGCGCTGATCGGCTGGCAGCTTGTCGTAGACGGCCTTGTTGATGAGGATAATGCCGGGCGCATCAGCCAGCTCGACCCGCGACAGCACCGGCGCCACCTTGGCGAGACCCGACGGCAGATAGAAGGTCACGACCGTGGCGTTGACGTCCGTGAGGCCGGTCTGGAACGCCGAGGCGATTTCGGTGATGCCGATCGGCGTCGGATTGGCGCCGAGCGTCGCCCACATCGTCGCCGAAACCTTGTTGGCCGCCGACGCCGCCTTCAGGCCCTTGACGTCGGCCGGCACGAGATAGGGCTTCTTGCCGACGATGTCGCCGGTGCCGACCTCGGTCCAGCCGAGGAACTTGATGCCCTTCTTGGCCAGCAGGTCGGAGACCGGCTTGGTCATGGCGTCGACCGTGCAATCCTGCTCGGCGAGACTCTTGAAATAGAACGGCAGGCCGAGCAGCGCGAGCTCGGGCGCGATCAGCGCGACCGCGCCGTTGGAGAAGCCGCCCATGTCGATACGGCCGCGCGCCACCTGCTGCACGGTGTCCTGCTCGTTGCCGAGCTGGGCATTGATGAACGAGGAGATCTTGATCTTGCCGCCGCTCTCCTCCTCGACGTCTTTCTCGAAGCGCCGAAGCTGCGGTGTGACCCACGGGGTCTTCTCAGGCGCGCCGGTCGTGTAGCGAAGCTCGGTGGGTTTGGTCTGCGCGACGGCGGAACCTGCAAACGCAAGAGTCACCACCGCGCCGGCGACGGCGATCGCCCCGGTAAGCCTGATCATGTCGACGTCTCCTCCTCTACCCTTCGGGCGCGGCGCACTCCGGGCGCCTTCAACCCGCGGGCAGTCTGCCGAGGTTCGCGCGCGATGGCGAGCGCGAACTTGGCGGAGGCGTCAGTTTTATTGAGTGTCGGCGACGTCGGGTTGATCGGCCTCGGCCGGATCGACCGGTGCCGGCGTCTCCTCGACGGGCAGGCCTGCCTTGGCGGCGGCCTTCTTGCGCGCAGCATCCTCGCGGGCGGCCTTGCGGCGCGCACGGTCGACGGCGTCGTTGAGATCCTTCAGCGAGCAGAGGCCGAGCGTCACCGGATCGCGCGGACGCACGTTCTGCATGTTCCAGTGCGAGCGGTCCTTCACCGACTGCACGGTGCTCTTGGTCGAGCCGACGAGCTTGGCGATCTGGCTGTCCTGCAGCTCGGGATGGACCTTGAGCAGCCACGCGATGGCGTCGGGGCGATCCTGGCGCTTGGCGACCGGCGTGTAGCGCGGCCCCTTGGAGCGGGCCGCGGGCATCGGCACGTCGCGCGGGCTGAGCTTCAGGCGCGCGGCGGAATCGGCTTCGCAGCGCTTGATCTCTTCCTTGGTGAGCTGGCCGTTGGTCGTCGGATCCAGTCCCGTCATGCCGCCTGCGACTTCGCCGTCGGCGATCGCCTGCACTTCAAGCGGATGCAGGCCGGTGAAGGCCGAGATCTGGTCGAAGGTCAGGGTCGTGTTCTCGACCAGCCAGACGGCGGTCGCCTTGGGCATCAACACTTGCGACATGAATTCACTCTCCTGCGCCCGGATATAGAGGCCGACCCCGCCTCCGCCAACCCGAAAAGCGGCCACCCCGGAAGACCACGGGGGCTGAAAATGGAAACGGCCGGGGTTGCCCCCGGCCGTTCCTCGAAGACCAGGCTTCGGATCGTCTTAGTTGATGACGATCTCGACGCGGCGGTTCTGCGGCTCGCGGACGTTCGGGCCGGTCTGCACCAGCAGACCCTGCTCGCCACGGCCAACCACCGAGATCGCCGTCGCCGGCACGCCTTCACGCA